>Ga0209404_10000146_pt1 | contig 60348 bp, 49 predicted proteins | sample TroAtlMetagenome_2_FD_187447 | JGI IMG/M metagenome (GOLD analysis project Ga0209404, IMG submission 187447) | Marine eukaryotic phytoplankton communities from Atlantic Ocean - Tropical Atlantic ANT8 Metagenome (SPAdes) (version 2) | ecosystem: Environmental > Aquatic > Marine > Oceanic...
CTAGCAGCCTGTCGGGCTTTCGCTGTGGCTCCGGGCTTTGAATTCGGCGTGGATATTGCGTCATAAGGCGTTGATGCAATGAAGATTTTGGGGGAATGGATGGCAACCAAATTCATCTCGGTGGATCGCGACACGGACTTTCTGTTCCCGCCGTCGGTGCAGGAATGGCTGCCCGACGGGCATCTGGCGCGATTTGTCGTGGACGTGGTGAATCAACTGGACCTGTCGCGGCTGGAATCGGCCTATGCCGGGCGCGGGTCGATGCCGTATCACCCCTCGATGCTGCTGGGCTTGCTGATCTACGGCTATGCCACCGGGGTCTATTCGAGCCGCGCGATTGAGCGGGCGACCTACGACTCGGTGGCGTTCCGCTATGTGGCCGCCAACACCCATCCGGATCACGACACGATCAATACCTTCCGCAAGCTGTTCTGGGACGAGATCGAATCGGCGTTCCGGCAGGTGCTGCGGATTGCGGCCGGGATGAAGCTGGTGAAGTTTGGCGTGGTGAGCCTGGACGGCACCAAGATCAAGGCCAATGCGTCGAAGCACTCGGCGCTATCCTACGGCCACGCCCAGAAGCTGGAAGCACAGATCGAAGCCGAGATCGCGGAATTCAAGCGCCGTGCCGAAACGGCGGAAGGCTTGCCGGATGACTTGTCGCTGCCTGCGGAACTGCAGCGCCGGGAGGATCGGCTCGAAGCGATCCGCCAAGCCAAAGCCGACATCGAAGCCCGAGCGGCGGAACGAGATGCGCCAGCCCAGGCCGAATACGAGGCCAAGGTCCAAGCGCGTGAGGCTCAGCGTGAGCAAGGCAAGAAGCCCCGCGGCAAAGAACCCAAGCCCCCGCAGACCGGCCCCAAGGACAGCGACCAGATTAATCTCACCGACCCCGAATCACGGATTCTGCCGGCGGGTTCGGACTTCGTGCAGGGCTACAACGCCCAGGCCGCGGTGGATGCCGGGTCAATGCTGATCCTGGCCTACGACTGCGTGCAGGCCCCCAACGACAAGCAGCAGGTCGAGCCGATGCTCGATCCGCTCAGGGCGCTGCCGCAACAGATCGGCTTGGACCCAAACACGCCGATCACCCTGGCCGCCGACACCGGTTACTTCAGTGAGTACAACGTCGAAGCCTGCGAGGCGGCCAAGATCACGCCGCTGATCGCCCAGAAGCGTGAATCGCATTCGGGCTGGCTGGATCGGCGCTTGGCATCGCCCCCGGTAATGCCGGAGCACCCCACGGCCTTGGACCGGATGCGCCATCGCTTGGCCACGCCCGAAGGCAAGGCCGCCTATGGCTTGCGCAAGTGCACGGTCGAACCCATCTTCGGCATCATCAAACAGGTGATGCGCTTCCGGCAATTCCTGGTGCGGGGCATCAAGAACGTCAAGGCCGAATGGGGATTGGTGTGCCTGGCGTTCAACCTGAAGCGGATGGCGGCCTTGAACGGATGAAAAAAGCGAAGGAAAGGTCCGTTTTCATGCCTGACAAGCCGCTTTTCGCCCCACTGGGCAAATCCTGCCGAGATCAGTGCGGGCAAAAAATAACCACGTCAAAACGTAACAGGTGGCCCGCGTCTTCAAGTCCGACAGGCTGCTAGAAAGCTCCCCGGCAACAAGGAATTCACCGGCTAGATGTGACGTGTTCGTAGCCATTGCTAAGCGCTAACGCCCAAGCTCAGCCGCGTGCGACCTGGAGCGAAGCGGAAGGTTGCACGTCGGCTGCAGCGCCTGGTTGGGCCACGAGGTTTCCTGGCGAAGATGAGCCTTCATGACGCCGTGCCCGGCGACTTTGCCGCCCGCTACCGAAGCCTTGAATGGAATCTGACATTTCATGGCTGCCACTGACGCGGGGATTGCGCGGCAAGGCTTGGAATGACGCGGCGTTGAGACGGGAGATGAGGTTTCGACGGAGCGCAGCAAGGCAGGCCGAAGGCGAGACGTTGACGAACCCGCAAGCCTTGCGTGATGAAGGGCCGGAGGAAAGCTGTTTTGGATCATGGCTGAGATTGTGCTCCGGGAGAACGCTGTTGCTCAATAAATCAGCTTTTCGCTTTTGAGGCCCAACGCTTATTAGATGTCAGGATGACGCCTAATCTGCCAATCAGACGTATAATCTGTACAGAATTTTTGTAAGTAACTGATGAGAATGGATATGTCATCAGAAAGTACGTCTGTTCAAAGCATAACCGCATCGGATTCAAGGCCTCCCAAGCTCTTGGATCAGGTCCGCCACCGTATACGCGCCAAGCACTACAGCTTGCGAACGGAGGAAACCTATGTCCACTGGATTAAACGCTTCATCGTGTTTCACGGCAAGCGGCACCCGGCGGACATGGGTGCGGGGGAGGTGGAGGCGTTTCTGAGCCATCTGGCGGTGGATTTGAACGTGGCGGCAAATACCCAGAATCTGGCGCTCGCTTCGGTGCTCTTTCTGTATCGCGACGTTCTCGATGTGGATCTGCCCTGGATGAGCGACGTCACGCGCGCTAAGAAGCCGCAGCGTTTGCCAGTGGTCTTGAGTCGGTCAGAGGTGGAACGATTGCTGGCTCAGACTTCGGATGATGTTCCTGGCCTGATCGCGCGTTTGCTGTACGGAACCGGCATGCGTCTGATGGAGGCGGTGCGTCTGCGCGTCAAGGATGTAGACCTCGCAATGTCGCAGGTGACGGTGCGTGACGGCAAGGGCGCCAAGGATCGAGTGACCGTGCTGCCGCAAGTGCTTATCGAACCGATGCGCGTGCGGCTGTTGGTGCGGCACCAAATGTTTGAGCGGGACCTGAAAGCGGGGCGGGTGGACGTTTGGCTGCCGGATGCGCTCGATCGAAAGTATCCGAATGCGGGGCGTGAATGGGCCTGGCAGTACGTATTTGCCGCGTCCGGGTTATCGAAAGATCCGCGAACAGGCGCCCAGCGCCGCCATCACGTCTCCGAACAGACGGTGCAAAGGGAGGTGAAGCAGGCGGCGGTGCGGGCTGGGATCTCCAAGCCGGTGTCGCCGCATGTGCTCCGCCATTCTTTTGCCACGCATTTGTTGGAAAGTGGATATGACATTCGGACGGTGCAGGAGTTGTTGGGCCACCAGAACGTGAGCACTACGATGATCTATACGCATGTGCTCAATCGCGGTGGGCGCGGCGTGCGCAGCCCGTTGGATGCGCTGTAGCTGTAGCGGTCGCCGCCGTTCTCGCGGACAATTCCGCCATGCAATTCGAACTTCTCAAGACGTCCGCCGGGGCGCGACGTGGTCGGCTGCGCCTTAACCATGGCGTTGTCGAAACGCCGGTGTTCATGCCGGTCGGCACTTACGGCACGGTCAAGTCGGTGACGCCGGAGGAACTGCGCGACATCGGCGCCCAGATCATTCTGGGCAATACCTTCCATTTGATGCTGCGCCCAGGGCCGGAGCTGATGCGGCGCTTCGGTGGCCTGCACGGGTTCATGAATTGGCCCGGACCGATCCTTACCGATTCCGGCGGATTCCAGGTTTGGTCGCTGGCGGAACTGCGCAAGATCAGCGAAGAGGGCGTGCGCTTTCAGTCGCCCATCAACGGCGACCGGATTCTGCTGACGCCCGAGCGTTCGATCGAGGTTCAACATGCCCTGAACTCGGACATCGTGATGCAGTTCGACGAGTGCACGCCGTATCCGGCGACGTTGGAGCAGGCGAGGGCATCCATGGAGCTGTCGGCGCGGTGGGCGGCACGCTGCAAGAGTGCCCACAACGGTAGTGACAATGCCCTGTTCGGCATCGTTCAGGGTGGAATGCACGAGGGCTTGCGAGCCGAATCGCTGGATCGTCTGATGCAGGTCGGCTTCGATGGATATGCCATCGGCGGCCTATCGGTGGGGGAACCGGAGCCGGAGCGCCTGCATGTGCTGGACCACCTGGCGCCGCATCTGCCGCCCGCCTATCCGCACTACCTCATGGGCGTGGGAACGCCACGCGATCTGGTGCAAAGCGTGGCGCGTGGCGTGGACATGCTCGATTGCGTGATGCCCACGCGCAACGCGCGCAATGGCCATCTGTTCACGAGTCAGGGCGTAGTCCGGCTGCGCAACAGCCGTTATCGCGATGATGAAACGCCTCTGGACCCGCTCTGCGACTGCTACACCTGCCGCAACTACTCCAAGGCCTATCTCTATCACCTGGACAAGTGCAACGAGATTCTCGGGCCGAGACTGAACACGATCCACAATCTGCGCTACTACCAGAACGTGATGGCCCGAATTCGGGCAGCTATCGATGCCGACGACTATCCGCGCTTCATGGCAAATTTTCTGGCCTCTGACGAAGGGCGTGCCAAGAACGCAGCTTCGCAAGACTGATCCGGCAACAAGCCCCGTACAGCCTCAGATCGTGTCCAGCAGTGCGGCCACATCCTTTTCGATGGAGGCCGGCTTGTCGGTCGGCGCATAGCGCCGAATCACCTGACCCTCCGGGCCGACCAGGAACTTGGTGAAGTTCCATTTGATCCGTTCGGAGCCCAGCACGCCGGGCTTTTCGGACTTGAGCAATTTGTAGAGTGGGTGCGCGTCCTCGCCGTTGACCTTGATTTTGGCGAACATCGGAAAGCTTACATCGTAGGTCAGGGAGCAGAAATTCTTGATCTCATTCTCGTCGCCGGGTTCCTGATGGCCGAACTGGTCGCAGGGGAAACCCAGGATCGAGAATTTCCGATCCTTGTATTTTCGGTGCAGTGCTTCCAGGCCGGCGTACTGCGGCGTGAATCCACACTTGCTGGCCGTGTTGACGATCAGTAGAACCTGCCCGCGGTAGTCGCCCAGAGTCTGCGTCTGCCCGTCAATGCTTGCCGCTTCGATGTCGTAGATGCTCATGGCACTCCTTCGGTTCAGGCGGCTTCGTTCGACTGTGCGGCGGACGATGGTTTCGTGGAGGCCTGTTCCACGGCTTCGAGGAACTCGCGGCTCCAATGGCGAATGTCGTTGTAGCGCACGATGTCGTACATGGTACGCAGACGGTCTTCGGATTCGGCGCGCCCCATGGTGATGCCCAGGTAGATCGAGCTGACCAGGTCATTGTGGTCGTGCGGATTGGTCAGCAGGGCGCCCTTGAGTTCGGCGGCGGCGCCGGCGAACTCGGACAGCACCAGCACACCGCGTCCCGAGGTGATGCCCTGCGCGGCGGCGAATTCCTTGGCGACCAGGTTCAGGCCGTCGCGCAGCGGCGTGATCCACATGACATCCGCCATCGCGTAGTACGCCACCACTTCCTCGAACGGGAAGCTGCGGAAGAAGAACTGCACCGGCTGCCAGCCAACCTGGGCGAAGCGGCCGTTGATGCGGCCCACCACTTGCTCGATCTGGGTCTGCAGGCTGCGATAGATCGTCATCTCGCGGGCGGCCGGTACGCAGATCGAGATCAGCGTGATCTTGCGATGAAGTTCCGGGTTTTCCGCGAGCAGGCGCTCGTAAGCCTGCATCTTTTCCAGAATGCCTTTGGTGTAGTCCAGGCGTTCCACAGACAGAATCAGGCGCAGACCCTTGAGCTGGGTGCGCAGCTCCGCCATCTGCGCCTGGGCCTTGTCGGACTGGAGGATTTCGTTGATCCGTTCGATGTTCACGCCCACCGGATTGGCGCCGATATGCACGCGCCGACCATTGGACTCGATGACGCTGGTGACTTCGTCCAGACCCATCGCGCAACCGTAGGTGAGGAAGCGCGGCGCGCAGCTTTGACGCTCGAGCACGCGAATCGGCATCACCCCGCGTGCAACGTCGACGAAGTTCTCGACCTGACGCGGAATATGAAAGCCCACGTAGTCGCACTGCAGCAGGCTGCCGATGATCGCGCGCCGCCAGGGCACCACGTTGAAGATATCGGCGGAGGGGAAGTAGGTGTGGTGGAAAAAGGCGATGCGCACGTCCGGACGCATCTCGCGCAGGAACGCCGGAACCATCCACAGGTTGTAGTCGTGAATCCAGATGATGGCGTTTTCCGCGGCCTCGGCCGCGGCGGCCTCCGCGAACTTCTGGTTGACCTTTAGATACACCTGCCAATGATCTTCGCGGAAACGCGCGCGTTCCCAGAACGTGTGCAGCAGCGGCCAGAAGGCTTCCTTTGAGAAGCTCTTGTAGAAGATGTCCACGTCCGACTTGGTCAGTGCCACGCGCGACGCAATCAGGTTGGGATAGCGGTCCACATCCACCGTGGTGTGGGTTTCGAAATTCTTGATCTTGGGATCTTTCACCGACCAGGCGATCCAGGCGCCGCGCTGGGCGTCGCCCTTGGCATCCTTTTCGAAGAAGCTCAGCAGCGTGGGCAGGATGCCGTTCGGCGACTGGTGCCGTTGGCGCTTGACCGTGCCCTTGACCACGGTTTCCTCGTAGGGGAGCCGATGGTAGACGATCACCATGTCGGACTTGCCGGGCTTGTAGTCCGGCGTGCCCAGTGCGGCCACGCCCTGCGGGCCCAGGAATCCGAAATGCGCGAGCGCTTCGAGGATGCCGCCGCAGCCCGGTCGGTGCGCGTGCAGCACTCGCGCGAGTCCCTTGGTCTGTTCCAGCAGCGCGGGCTCGGCGTTGCCGACACAGACACCCTTGAAGCCGAACGAGAACATCGACAGGTCGTTGACCGTGTCGCCGGCCACGAGCACCTGTTCGGTGTCGATCTTCTGGCTGTCGATGAAGGCCTTGAGCGTGGAGCCCTTGTTGACACCTTTCGGCAGGATGTCGAGATAGGTGTTGGCCGAGAACAGGACCTCGCAATCCAATTCGGCCGCGACGCGGTGGACCTCCTCGGTCACGTCACCAGCACGGCAGAAATACGAACACCGGCGTTCCTGCGGCGTGGCTTGGCGCTCCAGTTCCGGAAAGCGTTCCATGGCGGCGGCCACGGCCTGCTCGCCCGGCCAGCGGCCTTCGATCTGGGATTGCAGCGGTTGTACGGCTTGCCGCGTATGACCGTCACAGACCGTCGCGCCGACGTCGCAAATGATGTAGTCCGGCTGCGGGATGGACGGGTCCGACAGCAGCGGCAGCACGGTTTCCAGACCGCGACCGGTGACGAATACAAGCTGGATGTCCGGGTGGCGGGCGATCAATTGGTAGAGCTGATGGCGCTCTTCCGTGTCGCCTGCGAGAAAAGTGCCATCGAGATCGGTGGCGAGCAGCATGCGCGGGCTCCCTCGGTTGTCTGCGCGTCCGCCGGAAGCGGGAGCGCGATAGAGCGGAAATGCGTCGATCGGTATCGACGATTGGCTTTGTTAATTGTGGGTGATCATGAACCGGCACTCAAGCGGAGTGCTCGAAACCGGCGCACCAAGCCCCAGCCGATCAGTATTCTGCGGCTCAGTCGCTTAGCCATCGCTGAAGCTCAACGCCACGATGCGTGCCAGCTTGCCGTCGTCCAGACCCAGCTGCGCGGCCGTCGCGGCATCCACGGTCACCGAATCCGGCTGTGGCCCGTACTCGACGAGCATACAGCGGAAGTTCTCGACGCCGTCGTTGGACAGCAGGTGGCGCGGGCCGGCCGACGGAGCGCCGACCTGCGTCGACAGTTTCTGTGATTTGCGCACTGTGCGTATGTCGGTGAGCGGTGCTTCCACGGTCGGGCCGCCGTCGAAAATGTCGATGTAGTACTGATAGCGGAAGCCTTCCTGTTGCAGCAGGTGCAGCGCCGGCGCGGTTTGCGGGTGGACCTTGCCCATGACTTCGCGGGCGGCTTCCGGCAGCAGCACCGTGTAGATCGGGTGCGGCGGCATCAGTTCGGCGATGAAGGCCTTGTTGCCCTGGCCGACGATGTGCTCGGCGTCACCGTAGTCGATCGTGAAGAAGTGGCGACCCAGACCTTCCCAGAACGGTGATTCGCCGGATTCGTTGGAGACACCGCGCATTTCGGCGATGACCTTTTTCGAGAACCGCTGCGGATGCGCCGCCATGAACAGGAATCGACACTTGGACAGCAGGCGCCCGGTGCCGCCGGCGCGAAACTCCGGTTTGAGGTACAGCGAACACAGCACCGATGTACCGGTGTAGTCGTTCGAAAGATACAGCGTGGGAATGCGGTTGTAGAGCTTGAATTCACGGCTGGCGTGCACCGTCATACCCACGTGGTAGTTGTAGAACGGCTCGTCCAGTCCGCAGGCGGCCTCCACCGCGCAGCAGCCACCGATCTCGCCGGTGTCGGTTTCCTCAAGCACGAACATGTAGCGCTCATGCCCGGCCTCGCGCACCTCGGTGGCGAAGGACTGCACCGACAGCTCGATTTTCTCGCGCAGGTACTCGGCGACGGGGGGCAGGGAAGTGAAGCCGGTCCCGGCGGTCTGGGCCATGTGCAACAGGGCGTCGAGGTCCTCGAGTCCGATCGGTCGGATGATTTTCATACCTTGCCAATGTCTTGAAGGCTGAAAGCCGCCCCGGACCGGGGCGGCTTCAAAAATGGGTGTGTCCGCTACTGTATACGGCCCGGGCGAAATTCCGGGCGATCATTCAGAGCGATATTTCGCCGCGCGCCAGACGCAGCAACAGCAGTGCGGAGAGTTGTGCGCGCTCGCTCAGGCTGGAAATGCGCATGTATTCCGCGTCCGAGTGAATCTTGCCGCCGACCACGCCGAGGTTGTCGATATTCGGCAGGCCGTGCGCGGACAGATTGTTGCCGTCGCAGCAGCCGCCGGTCGGCAGGAATTCCAGACCGAAACCCAGTTCGCGGCCACAGTCTCCGACCAGCCCGGCCAGCTTTTCGGTCAGCCCGTGGAACGGCTTGGGCGGCCGGGTGAAACCGCCGCGCAGCTCAAGGCGAATGCCGTCGCGTTGGCCGATGTCCGCCATCAGTGATTCGAGCTGCGCCCGCATCCAGGATTCGTCTTCGGCGGTGGAAGTACGCACATTGAATTTGAACAGACTCAGCGCCGGCACCACATTGAGCGCGCCGCCGCCGCTGATGTAGCCGGGATTGATGGTGACGCCGTCGCGCGTGCCGTTGAGCGCGTCCAGCGCTGCCACGAAATCGGCGCAGGCGCGGATTGCATTGCGGCCCAGGTGATGCTCGCGTCCGGCGTGCGCGGCACGGCCGTGCACGATCACGTCGAAATTGCCGCTGCCCTTGCGGGCGCCAGCGAGATTGCCGTCCGGGAACGAGGGTTCGTAGATCAGGCCGAAGCGGTTGCGTGTGGCGGCCTCGGCCAGCAGTGGTGCCGAGCCATGCGAGCCGATTTCCTCATCCGGATTGAACAGCACCTCCCAGCCGATGGCCGCATGCCACGGGCTGGCCTCCAAGGCACGCAGCGCCTGCAGCATGACCAGCTGACCACCCTTGAGGTCGGCCACGCCGGGGCCGTGCAGGGTGTCCTCGTCGACCAGGCGTGCCGTCTGAAACGGATGATCGGCCGCGAACACGGTGTCCAGATGCCCACACAGGAACACCTGCAACGGCGCTTGCGGGCGTTTGCGCAGACGCACCGCGCGGCCCAGCGCGCGCTGGCGAAGCTCGCCGGAGTCCGCAGTGTTGGCGAACGGCGCGACCTCGATGCGTTCCACCTGAGGGTGCAGATCCGCGAACAGGGCGATCAGGCGTTCGCCCATCGCGTTGACGCCGTCGACGTTGAAGCTGCCGGAATTGATGTTGGACAGGGCGATCAGCTCGTCCCGCATCGCGGACTGCTGGTCGGCGATGCCTTGCAATAGCGGCGCGTAAGCGGCGTCCATGGCGATCCTGCGTGTGCAAAGCACCATTGTACGGTCGCCGCTCCAATCGCCGGTTGGCCGGAATTGTCCGCCGGCCTTGTCCGGCACGTCCGGCCGACTGTCCGCGGACAGTGACCGGTTCGGTAAAGTTTTAATTTAAGTAAATAAAATCAACAAGATAATTTTAATTTTAAACTGGTATGCCGCTTGCGCCATCACACCCTGAACCGTTCGGAGAAGATCATGCGCAGTACCGGGGAGTCGGCGAAGCCGCGCGTCGTTGCGAGCATCAGCTCGGTCATCATGCTGGCCGTTGCGCTGTGCATGCTGCCGGGTGCGGCGCGGGCGGAGGGTCTGATGCAGGCCTATCGCAAGGCATTGACGCAGGACATGACGCTGGTCGCGGCGCTGGAAGCGCGCAATGCGGCGATCGAGGCGCGGCCACAGGCGGTTTCCAATTTTCTGCCGCAGCTCAATGCCAATGCCGGCTATGCGCGGGAGCGCTATCACTATGAATCCGATGCGGCCGGTGTACCGGATGACCCTTCCGATCCGGAGCCGGACGCCACTGACGATGTGCGTCTCTCCGGTTCGCGCCGCGAGTGGTCGCTGAGCCTGTCGCAGACCCTGTGGAGCTTTGAAGCCTTTCACCAGTTGCAGAGCGCGAGCCTGGACGTGGCCAGTGCCGAGGCGAGCTATCGCGCGGCGCAGCAGGACCTGATGCTGCGGGTCGCCCAGGCCTATTTCGAGGTACTGGCGGCCTCCGACGCCTTGTTCGCCAACAAGGCCGAGCGCGAGTCCTACGCCACGCTGGTGGACCAGGCGCAGAAGCGGCTCAGCACCGGTCTCGGTGCACGCATCGGTGTGGACGAGGCGCGAGCCTTCTACGAACTCACCGCGCAAAGCGTGATCGATTCGGAAACCGCCTTGATGGACGCGCAGCGCGCCCTGGCGCAGATCACCGGCACGCTGGACCTCGTGGTCACGCCGCTGGCCGAGGAGATTCCCTTGCGCCGCCCGGATCCGGAATCGGCCGACGACTGGGCGCAGGCCGCCTCGCGCAGCAACTACTCCGTGCTGGCGGCCAGCCTGGACGCGGACTCCGCCGAACGCACGGTCGCGGCGACGCGCGCACAGCATCTGCCGAGCCTGCAGCTGCAGGGCACGGTCGGTCACACCGCGCTGTCGCCGCAACTCGGCAGCGACTATCGCGCGGACAGTCTCGGCGTCTACGTCGACTGGCCGATCTTCAGTGGTGGCCTGGTGCGCTCACGGGTGCGCGAGGCCAGCGCCTTGCAGCGCGGCGCCGAAGCCAGCCTGGAAAGCGCACGCCGCGATGTGGATCGGCAGGCGCGCCTGGCCTATCGCGGTGTGGTCGCCGGCATCCACAAGCTGCAATCAAATCAGCGCGCCGTGAACGCCAATCGCACGGCGCTGGACGCCAGCCGCAGCGGCGTCGAAGTGGGCACACGCACCGAGTTCGATCTGCTCAATGCGCAGAACAATTACTACGCCGCGCTGCGCAGCTACTACCAATCGCGCTACGACTATCTGACCAACCTGCTGCAGCTCAAGGCCCTGGCCGGGCGCCTGGTCGAAGCCGATCTGGTGGCCATCGACGCGCTGCTGGACGCGGATGCCAAGCGGAGCCAGCCCTGATGTCCGGCGGACTGTCCGGGCGTCGTCCGCGGACGCGTGCGCCCTCGTTATTTGTTTTTGAATTATCAAATAAAACAGTTAATTACTTAACAAACTTGAAGTGGCGCGCGGTTTGCGCGTTGCTGTCATCACGCCGCGTTTCGCGGCCGGGGAGTCGATAGATGTTTCGTGACACGAGTGCACAGGACCGGGTCGTCGAGCGAGCGTCGTTCTGGAAACGGCGGCGGCTTCCGATCGCGATCGCGCTGCTGCTGCTGGTGGCGCTGGTGCTGCTGATGCCGGGGCTGGCGCGCCTGTGGTCGGCCGAAAAATCGGTGAGCGCCTCGCGTCTGTCGATCGCCACGGTGGAGCGCGGCCGTTTCGTGCGGGACATCGCGGCCGAGGGACGGGTGGTCGCGGCCGTCAGCCCCACGCTGTACGCCGCCGCCGCCGGCACCGTGAGTTTCGAAATCACGGCCGGGCATGACGTGGCGCAAGGCGAGGTGCTCGGCACCATCGAAAGCCCGGAGCTGGAAAGCGAACTGGCGCAGGAGCAATCGGCCTTGCAGGCGATGACGGTGGACTACCAGCGCGCCCAGCTCGATGCCCGGCAGCAGGCGCTGGTGGCGGACGAGACGCTGGAGAAGGCACGCATCGACCGGAATGCCGCGGCGACCGAGCAGGCGCGGACGCAGAAGGCCTTCGATCTCGGCGTGATTCCGGAGATTGAGGTGATGCGCACCCAGGCCGCGCTGGACAAGGCCGAGGTGGCCTACAAGCACGCGCAGAGCGATCGCGGTCTGCAGACCGAAGGCCTGGCCTTCGAGGTCGATGCCAAGCGCCTGGCGCGTGACCGGCAGGCCTTGCTGGTCAAGGATCTCGATCGCAAGGTCGATCTGCTGAGCCTGCATTCCCCGGTTTCGGGGCAGGTCGGTCAACTGCTGGTCGCCGAGCGCGCCTATGTCGCCAAGGACACGCCCTTGCTCACGGTGATCGACCTCAGCGCGCTGGAGGTGGAACTCAAGGTGCCGGAAAGCTTCGCGCGCGATCTCGCGGTGGGCATGCCGGCCGAGATCCGCGGCAATGGCCGCGAGTTCAGCGGTGAGGTCGGTGCGGTGTCGCCGGAAGTCGTCAGCGGTGAGGTCACGGCCCGTGTGCGTTTCACTGGCGATGCGCCCCAGGGCCTGCGCCAGAACCAGCGTCTGTCGGTGCGTGTGCTGCTGGATTCGCGGGACGAGGTGCTGACCGTGGCGCGCGGTCCGTTCCTGGAATCCGGGGGCGGCAACAGCGCCTACGTGGTGCAGGGCGATATCGCGGTGCGCCGCGCCATTCGCACCGGCGCCGCCAGCATCGACAAGGTGGAAGTCCTCGATGGCCTGCAGCCCGGCGAACGCATCGTGATTTCCGGAACCGACAACTTCGATGGCGCCGAGCGCGTCGTCATCAGTCGCTGACAGCACTTTAACAATATTACGTAACTGTTTAACTAAACAGGATTATTTTCATGCTAAAGATGACCCATCTGTCCAAGGCCTTCCGCACCGAAGTGGTCGAGACCTTCGCCCTGCGCGACATTTCGATCCATGTGCGTCAGGGGGAATTCGTGGCCGTGACCGGACCCTCGGGTTCCGGCAAGACCACCTTCCTGAACATCGCCGGCCTGTTGGAAACGCCCACCGGCGGCAGCTACGAGCTTGATGGCCAGGATGTCAGCCGGCTCGGCGACGATGCGCGTTCGCGCATCCGCAACGAGAAGATCGGTTTCATCTTTCAGGCTTTCAATCTGATTCCGGACCTCAACGTGTTCGACAACGTCGACGTGCCGCTGCGCTATCGCGGCATGAAGGGCGCCGAGCGCAAACGCCGCATCGATGACGCGCTGGCGCGTGTGGGCCTGTCGGCCCGGACCAGGCACTACCCGGCCGAACTGTCAGGCGGTCAGCAGCAGCGCGTGGCGATCGCGCGTGCGCTGGCCGGCAGCCCGCGTCTGCTGCTCGCCGATGAACCCACCGGCAACCTCGACACGCAGATGGCGCGCGCCGTGATGGAATTGCTGGAAGAGATTCACCGTGAGGGCGCGACCATCGTCATGGTCACGCACGACCCGGAACTGGCGGCGCGCGCGCAGCGCAACGTGCATGTGATCGACGGGCAGGTGGTGGACGTGGGCGACGCCGAGGCACGGCTCGCCGCCAGCGCCGTGCAGGCCTGAGGTCGGCATCGCATGTTCCGCTACTACGCCTGGCTCGCCGCGCGCGGCCTGAAACGCAACCCCGGACTCACGGCGCTGATGGTGCTGGCGATCGGCATCGGCATCGGCGCCAGCGTGACCACGCTGACGGTGCTGCAGGTGCTGTCCGGCGATCCCTTGCCCGGCAAGAGCGACACGCTGTTCTACCCGCAGATCGATCCGCAGGATTCGCTGGGCTATCAGCCGGGCGAGGAACCGCCCGATGTCATCAGCTATCTGGACGCCAAGAACCTGCTGAACGCGGACCGCGCCGACCGTCAGGCGGTGATGACCGGTGGCGGCGCGGCGGTCATTCCGGACAAGCCCGGGATCGATCCGTATCTGCTGGATCTGCGATACACCTCGGCCGACTTTTTCGCGATGTTCGAGGTTCCGTTCTTGCACGGTAGCGGCTGGACCGCCGCGGACGATGAGGCGCGTGCGCGCGTGGTCGTGATCTCGCGTCGCCTCAATGACAAGCTGTTCGACGGCGGCAACAGCATGGACCGCAACTTGCGCCTCAACAATCAGGACTTCCGCATCATCGGCGTGATTGACGAATGGCGTCCGAACCCGCATTTCTACGACCTCAATACCGGCAACTATTCCGATTCCGAAGAGGCCTTCGTCCCGCTGGAAACGGCCATCCAACTGGAAATGGGGCGCAACGGCACGATGAACTGCTTCGGGGACGAGCGGCTCTCGCCGGTGCAGGCGCTGACCTCCGGAAGCTGCATGTGGCTGCAGTACTGGGTGGAGCTCGACTCGGCCGAAAAGCAGAAGGATTACCTGAATTTCCTGACGAGCTACAGCGAGGAGCAGCGGCGGCTCGGGCGCTTCGAGCGGCCCGTCAACGTGCGGCTGCGTAGCCTGATGCAATGGCTGGACTATCAGAAGGTCGTGCCCGAGGACGTGCGCCTGCAATCCTGGATCGCGCTCGGTTTCCTGGTGGTGTGCATCGTCAACACCGTGGGACTGATGCTGGCCAAGTTCCTGCGTCGCAGCAATGAAGTGGCCGTGCGGCGGGCGCTAGGCGCACCGCGCGCCTCGATCTTCTCTCAGTTCCTGCTTGAAGCCGGGGCCGTGGGGGCGGCCGGGGCGCTGCTGGGTCTGGCGCTGTCGCTGCTCGGGCTCGCTGCCGTGCGCATGCAGCCGGTGGACTATGCGGAGCTTGCGCACCTCAACGGCCTGATGTTCTGCGCCGCGGTGTTGATGGCGGTGGTCGCCAGCCTCATCGCCGGTCTGCTGCCGGCCTGGCAGGCCTGCCGCGTGCCGCCGGCGCTACAGCTCAAGAGCGAGTGAACATGGATATCCAACCGATACTCAAGGCCCTGCGTCACCAGAAGACCGCGGCGCTGCTGATCGCTTTTGAGATTGCGCTGGCCTGCGCGATCATCTGCAACGCCACCTTCCTGATTGTCAGCCGTCTGGAGCGCAGCCAGATGCTCAGCGGCGTCGCGGAAAGCGAATTGCTGCGCATTCGCGCCGCCAGCCTCGACGATGACGAAGACAAGATGGCGAGGATTCGCGAGGACATTGCGGGGCTGCGCGGCATTCCCGGCGTGGTCTCGGTGACCGCCACGCAGCAGGTGCCGTTCGGGCAATCGTCGTGGAATTCCGGGGTGCGGACCTCGCCCGACCAGCAGAACTCGGTGGTCAATGCCACCACGTACTACGACGGCGGCGAGATGGTCTCCACCTTCGGCCTGAAACTGGTGGCCGGACGCGATTTCTCGCCCGACGAATACTACGACTTCGACGACGTGGCCAGCGGCGCCGTGACGCCAAGCTCGATCATCATCACCCGGACGTTGGCGAATCGCCTCTGGCCCGGCGAACCGCCTCTGAACCAGGCCATCTACATGGGCGGCAGCGATCCGCTGCGCGTCATCGGCGTGGTCGAAACACTGGTGCGGCCCTCGATCTGGGACGACAGCACCGCCCACGACTGCATGATCTTTCCGACGCGGGGCGCACCTGGAACCCAGTACGTATTACGTGTCCAGGGCATCACCCCGGACGCGGTGATCGAGAGCGCCACGGCCAAATTGAAAGCCTTGCAGCCAAACCGCATCGTGCGCGGTGCGGAAACCTTCACCCAATTGCGCGAGGAATATTTCCGCCAGGACCGTGTCATGGCCGTGCTGTTGATGACCGTGATCGCGGCGCTGCTGGTGGTCACGGCGCTGGGTATCGTCGGACTGGCCAGTTTCTGGGTGCAACGCCGCCAGCGCCATATCGGCATCCGCCGTGCGCTCGGCGCCACGCGCGGCAACATCCTGCGCTATTTCCAGCTTGAGAATTTCCTGATCGTCAGCGCCGGAATCCTGGCCGGCATGTTCGCGGCCTACGGTATCAACGCCTGGTTGATGCAGCACTACGAATTGTCACGACTGCCGGCGTACTACCTGCCGATCGGCGCGCTGAGCCTGTGGCTGCTGGGACAGCTTTCGGTGCTGCACCCGGCACTGCGAGCCACGCGCGTGCCGCCGGCGATGGCCACGCGGGGCGGGTGATACGCATGTCCTACAGTCTGCAACTGGCCTGGCTCGGCATCCGCCGAAATCCGGCGATTGCCGGTCTGATCGTGCTGACCCTGGCCTTGGGCGTCGGCGCCACCATGACCGCGCTGGCGCTGTTCCTGTTGTTGTCGAGCGACCCACTGCCGGATCGCAGCGGTCAGGTTTACGCGGTGCAGATCGATTCGCGGGAAGCGCCAGCCCCGACCGAGGATTCGACGTCGCCGGAGCCGCCCGACCTGATCGGGATGAGCGACGGCCTGCGTCTGCTCGATGCGCGCCGTGCCCAGCGTCAGGCCTTGATGGTCAACGCACTGTTCTCGATTCGTAGCGGACAGGCATCCAAGGACGGAGAGATCGGACTGATGGCCACGGCTGACCTGTTCCCGATGTTCGGCGTTCGGTTCCTCTACGGCGGGCCCTGGACCGCGGCCGACGAACAGGCGAGGGCGCGCGTGGTCGTGATCTCGGCCGAACTCAATCAGACCCTGTTCGATGGCCGCAACAGCGTCGGCGAAACCGTGGAGGTCAATGGCGAGACCTTTCGTGTCGCCGGCATCAGTGCGCGCTGGAATCCGAGGCCGCATTTCTTCCTGCTGTCCTCCTTCGTCTATGGCGACGAGGGCGAGCAGATCTTCGTGCCGGTGCAGACTGCGAACGAGTTGGGCTTTTCGCCAGTGGGGCAGATCAACTGCAACGGCCGCTCCGCACTGAACATGCAAAGCCCGGACCCGGATCGCTGTCGCTGGCTGGCGTATTGGGTGGAACTCGAGAGCGCCGCCGCGGTGCAGTCGTATCGCGACTATCTGTTGGCCGATTCGCGCGAACAACAGGCGCTCGGCCGCTTCGAACGCGCGCCCAACGTGAAGCTGTCCACGGTCAATGAATGGTTGGAGGCGCACAAGGTGGTGCCGGACGACGTGCGTCTCGGCGTCTGGATCGCGTTCTCGCTGTTCGCAGTGTGTCTGGCCAACGCGGCCGGTTTGCTGTCCGCCAAGTTCCTGCGGCGTTCGTCCGAAATCGGCATCCGCCGTGCCCTGGGTGCGACGCGGCGCTCCGTGTTCGTGCAATACCTGGCCGAGGCGGGCCTGCTTGGCCTGCTCGGCAGCGTCTGCGCCTTGCCGCTGGTGGCGCTCGGCCTGTGGGTGATCCGACAGCAGCCGGTGGCCTATGCCTTCATGGCCGAGATCGATCCCTGGCTGTTCCTTGAGTTGCTGGTGCTGGCGGTGTTGGTCACGGCGGTCGTCGGTGGCCTCCCGGCCTGGCGTGCGTGCCGGGTGGCCCCGGCGATCCAGGTCAAGAGTCTGTAGCCATGTCTCTATCCCAGCTTTTGTCGAGCCTGCGCCGGAACAAGTTCATGGCCCTGCTGTTGGCGATCGAGGTCGCATTTGCCTGCGCGGTGGTGACCAATGCACTGTTCCTGCTCCAGAACAAGCTGGCGCCGATGCTGTTGTCGGACGGTGTTGCCGCCGACGAGGTGGTGCTGGTCAACGGGTTGATCAATTTCGGCGGTTTCCCGAAGACGCAGATCGACGGCGCCAGCCGCGCACTGCAGCAGATTCCCGGCGTTCGCGCGGTGAGCGTCGGCGGCCTGCCGTATGACGGAAAATTCCAGTTCAGGAGCCGATTGCGGCCGGAGCAGGACGATGGCGACGCCATAGAGGGCAGTTTCTACCTGCATCACAACCTGGTGCAGGCGCTGGGGCTGGAAGTGGTCGAGGGGCGCGATTTTCTGCCGGAGGAGCGCATCGACCTTCCGTTCGGCAAGATCGGTGGCGATGAGATGTCGGGGCGCAGTGCCCTGATCACCCGCGGTCTCGCCGATCGGCTGTTCGGCGAGGGGCAGGGGCTTGGCCGCTCCGTGCGCACGGGTGCCGGCGAAAGTGGTTCGGCAATGAAGGTGGTCGGCATCCTCGCCGACTTCATTCGACCCGAACCCACGGACGCTGCCGTGGCGCAGTACACCATGATCCTGCCGCTGCGGCTGATCGACGTGCCGATCCTCGGCTTCGCCTTGCGGATCGACCCCGCGCAGCGGGACGCCGTGATCCAGGCGGTGCCGGCGGCGCTGGAGGCTCAGTTGCAGTCGCAAGCCGGATTCGACCTCGAAGTGCAGCCGTTCGACGAAGTGCGCGACGCCTACTTCCAGACCAGCCGTGCACTGGTGTGGTTGCTGTTGACGGTGGCCGGCGTGGTGGTGGCGATCACCGCCACCGGCATTGCCGGACTCACCGGGTTCTGGGTGCAGCAGCGACAGCGCCAGATCGGAATCCGGCGCGCCCTGGGCGCGCGTCGCCGCGACATCCTGCGTCTGTTCCAGGCCGAGAACCTGGTGATCGTGCTGGTCGGCTCCTGCTGCGGCCTCGCGCTGGCCTGGGGCATCAACCTGCTGCTGATGCAGCGCTACGAACTGCCACGCCTGCCGTGGGTTTATCTGCCCCTCGGCGCGGCGGTGCTGTTCGTTCTGGGACAGCTCGCGATTCTGCTGCCGGCGATTCGCGCCACGCGGGTGCCGCCGGCAACCGCCACACGCAACGCATAACAAGGGATCACTGAACCATGTGGGGATATTTCGCGGGATTGTCGTGGCGCAGCCTGCGCCGCACACCGGCGCTGACGGCCTTGATGGTACTGACGATCGCTTTGGGCATCGGCGCCTCGATGACCTCGTTCGCGGTGTTTCGTGCCGCCTCGGGTGATCCGATTCCCTGGAAGTCGCACCAGCTGTTCGTGCCGCTGATCGATTTGTGGGGGCCGGAACATCACGACGATGACAAGGAACCGCCCGACGCCCTGAGCTACACCGACGCCACGGCGCTGATGCGGGCGCATGCTGCCAAACGCCAGTCGGCACTCTATCCGGTGGGTTTCTCCCTGATCCCCGCAGACGCCTCGCGTTCGCCGTTCACGGTGCAAGGCCACGCGGTGTACAGCGAGTTCTTTCCGATGGTGGATGTGGGTTTCCGCTACGGCGGATCCTGGGGCGAAACCGGGGATGAACAGCACCTGGCGCAGGTGGTGATCAGCAGCGCGCTCAACGAAAAGCTGTTCGGCGGCGAGAACAGTGTCGGCCGTGAGATTGATCTTGACGGCACGCGGTTTCGTATCGTTGGTGTGCTTGAGGCGTGGAATCCGCAGCCCCTCTTCTATGACATCGCCAACGGGAACCATTTCGGCAGTACGGATGATCTGTTCGTCCCGTTCAACTGGGCGATCGATCACCGGATGCAAACTCGGGGTAACAACAATTGCGCCACCGACTCGGACCCGGGCTGGGACGGCTACCTGCGATCCTCATGCGTGTGGATCAGCATGCTGGTGGAACTGCCTGCGGTGGCCGACGCCGAAGCCTACCGGCGCTTTCTGGATGGCTATCACAGCGAACAGCAGGCCGCGGGCCGTTTTGACTGGGCGCCCAACAACCGTTTGCACAACTTGCCGGAGTGGCTAGCCCATGAGCATGTGGTGCCTGACGAATCCCGGGTGTCGATGCTGATCGCTTTCGGGTTTCTGATCGTGTGCCTGTTCAACGTGATCGGCCTGTTGCTGGCGAAGTTCATGCGGCGTGCACCCGAGATCGGCGTGCGGCGTGCACTCGGCGCCTCCAGGGGGCGGATCGTCCAGCAGTTCGTCATCGAATCGGGCGTGATCGGTCTGGTCGGCGGCCTGCTCGGTCTGGGCTTCACCGCGCTGGGCCTGGCCGGTGTCGGCCTGATTTTCGATCCCGACATCGCAGACTTGGCGAGGCTCGACAGCGAACTGGTTCTGGCGACGGTATTGCTGGCGGTGATCGCCACCGTGCTGGCCGGACTGTTCCCGACCTTGCGGGCTGCACAGGTACGGCCTGCCTGGCAGCTCAAGGCCAACTGAGGACGAACCGACATGAGTCTCAAACCCATACTCAGCGCACTGCTGCACAACAAGGCCGGTGCGATCCTGATTTCGCTGCAGATCGCGCTGACGCTGGCGATCATCTGCAACGCCCTGTTCATCATTCATCAAAGGCTCAGCTACATCGATCGACCCAGCGGGCTCGACGAATCCGAGCTGTTCACGTTTATCAACGTCTGGGTCGGGCGTCCCGCCGATCAGAATCTGGCCGACCTGCTATTGCGCGATTTGCAGACCTTGCGCAGCACGCCCGGCGTGGTCGACGCATTCTTCAGCAACAGCTACCCCTTGCGCGGCGGCGGCTGGAGCACCGGCCTGCAACGCCAGTTGGGGGACAAGCAGCCGCGTGCACATGCCGCCCTCTACATGGTCGACGAGCATGCCTTGGCGACCTATGGCGCCCAGCTCGTGGCCGGCCGCAACTTCACCGCCGCGGATGTCAACGAATACGGTTCGCAGGAAACGATGGAGCCCAAGGTCGTGATGCTGACGCGCGCCATTGCCGACAAGCTGTTTCCGGACGGCGATGCGCTCGGAAATACCTTGTACCTCAGCGACAAGGTGTCCCCCTCGACGGTCGTGGGCATCGTCGAGCGCCTGCAGACGCCCTGGGTCGGCGGCGCCTGGGCCGACGGTTTCTATGAAAACACGATACTGGTGCCATACCGCTCGATCGCAGAGCCTGGCGGCTATCTGATCGTGCGTGCCGAACCCGGTCGCCGCGACGAGGCGATGAAGGCCGTCGAACAGCGTCTGCTCGCCAGCGATCGCATGCGGGTGATTTCGCGCATGCGCAGCTATGAGGAGGTGCGCGCCAACGCCTATCGCCGCGACCGCGGCATGGCCATTCTGATGAGCGTGATCTGCGGCGTGCTGCTGCTGGTCACGGCCGCCGGCATCGTCGGTCTGGCCAACTTCTGGGTGGGGCAGCGTCATCGGCAGATCGGCATCCGCCGTGCGCTCGGTGCACGCCGCCGAGACATCCTGCGCTACTTCCAGATCGAGAATCTGATGATCAGCCTGATCGGCGTCGTCATCGGTATCGCCGCGGCGATACTGCTGAATCTGTGGCTGGTCACGCATTACGAGATGGCGCGCCTCTCGCTGCTCTACATCCTCGTGGCCGCCGTGCTGGTCCTCGCGCTCGGTCAGCTCGCCGTGCTGCAGCCGGCGCGCCGTGCCTCCCGCGTGCCGCCGATGGTGGCGACGCGCGAGGCATAGGGCAGGGTAGGATTGATCCATGCGTACCGTACTGATCATCGACGACAACCAAGCGGTGGGCGACGCCTTGTCGCTGTTGCTGTCGCTGCACGAAATCCGCGCCCTGATCGCGTATTCGCCGGAGGAAGGGCTGGCCGAACTCGACCGCAGTGATGTCGATGTGGTGATCCAGGACATGAACTTCACCGCGGACACCACCTCGGGCGAGGAAGGCGTGGCCCTGTTCCGGGCGATCCGCGAACGGCATCCGGATCTGCCGGTGATTCTGCTCACGGCGTGGACGCACCTGGAAACCGCGGTGGAACTGGTCAAGGCCGGCGCCGCCGACTATGTGGCCAAGCCCTGGGACGACGCCAAGCTCTCGACGACGGTCGAAAACCTGCTGGAACTGTCCGAAAGCGCGCGCGAGGTCTCGCGCCATCGGCGCGAACGGCGCCGCCGTCGCGCGGAACTCGAATCGCGCTACGACCTGCGCGGCATCGTCTACGGCGCCACCGCCACCGAGCGTGTGATCGAGCTGGCCTGCCAGGTCGCGCGGGCCGAGATTCCGGTGCTGATCACCGGCCCCAACGGCGCCGGCAAGGAACGCATCGCCGACATCCTGCATGCCAATTCGGCCGTCAGGCGCGGCGCCTTCGTCACCGTCAATTGCGGCGCCCTGCCGTCCGAGTTGATCGAAGCGGAGCTGTTCGGCGCGGAGGCCGGCGCCTACACCGGTTCGACCCGAGCACGCGAAGGGCGTTTCGAACTGGCCGATGGCGGCACGCTGTTCCTGGACGAAATCGGCAATCTGCCCTTGTCGGGGCAGGTGAAGTTGCTGCGCGTGCTCGAATCCGGCGATTTCGAGCGCCTCGGGTCGGCGCGCACGCGGCACGTCAAGGTGCGGCTGCTCAGCGCCACCAATGCCGATCTGCCGGCGATGATCGAGGAGGGCACGTTTCGCGAAGACCTTTATTACCGGCTCAATGTCATCGAGGTTCGCCTGCCGCCGCTGGCGGAGCGCTGCGATGACATCCCGCCGCTGGCCGAGCATTTCCTGAATGGAGAGGCGCGCCTCTCCGACGAGGCGCGGGAGGCACTCATGGCCCATTCCTGGCCCGGTAACGTGCGCGAACTGCGCAACGCGCTGGAACGCGCCCGCCTGCTGTGCCGGGACGGCGTGATCGAGGTGGCCGATCTCAATCTGCCGGCGCGCAAGCCCGGTGCGGCGCGCAATCTGGACGAGCCGGACAAGGCCGCCGTCGAAGCTGCGCTGGCCGCCGCCGGGGGTGTGATCAGCCGTGCGGCGCAATCGCTGGGCCTGTCGCGTCAGGCCCTGTACCGGCGCATGGAGCGTTTCGGAATGTCGGAATCCTGAGCCGGTGAGCGTGATGCTCCGCCGCGTTTCATGAAGGGCTCCAGCTTTTCCGTCGAAGGCAAGCTGGCGGCCTTGCTGCTGGCGGTCTACGCCTGCGGCGTGCTCACGGCCGGCTTGTTCGTCAATCTCCTGAAAGGCGACCACTGGGCCTTGCTGCTGGCGTTTCTGCTCGGCGCGCCGGTGGTGCTGCTGATCGCGCGCCAGGCCGTGCAGCCGGCGGCACGCCTGTTGCGGGCCTTGCAGGGCGCGGTGGCCAGCTATCGCGACGGCGACTTCAGTGTCTCCATCGCCAACGACCGCAACGACGAACTGGGTCAGCTTGTCGCCGTTCACAACGAACTCGGCCAGACCTTGCGCGAGCAGCGCCAGCATCTGGTGCAGCGCGAACTGCTGTTGGACACCGTGGTCCAGAACACCCCGGTGTCGCTGGTGCTGACCGAAGCCAGTGGCCGCGTCGCCTATGCCAATCTGGCGGCGCGCAAGCTGTTCAACGAGGGAAAGAGCCTCGGCGGACAGTCGTTTCAGGCCATCATCGCCGCACTGCCGGTCGTCGTGCGGGACGCCGTGTCCGGCGGCGAAGACGTGCTGTTCACGGTGACGCTGGACGGCAATGACGAAACCTTTCATGTGTCCCAGCGCGGTTTCCGTCTGCAGGGTCGCGCGCACCGCCTGTACCTGTTCCGCCGCATGACGCGCGAACTGTCGCGCCAGGAAGTGGCTACCTGGAAGAAGGTGATTCGGGTGATCAGCCACGAATTGAACAACTCGCTGGCGCCGATTTCCTCGATGGCCCATTCCGGGGCCGAACTGGCGCGGCGTGGCGACACCACGCGCCTGCCGCAAGTGTTCGCGTCGATCAGCGAGCGCACCCGGCATCTGCATGGCTTCATCGACGGCTATGCGCGCTTCGCCAAGCTTCCGGTGCCGCAGGCCGAGCCGGTGGCCTGGGACGAATTCGTGGCCACGCTGGCCGAGCAGGTGGCGTTTCGCCTGGTCGGCGCGCTTCCGGAACACGCCGCCTGGTTCGATCGTGTCCAGATCGAGCAGGTGCTGATCAATCTCATCAAGAACGCGCACGAGGCCGGCGGTGCCGCCGATGCCGTGGCGCTGTCGGTACGGCGCGTGGCCGATGAGTTTCACATCGAAGTCGCCGATCGCGGCAGCGGCATGAGCGAGGCGGTACTGGCCAACGCCTTGTTGCCGTTCTATTCGACCAAGCGCAGCGGCACCGGCCTGGGGCTGGCGCTGGCTCGCGAGATCGTCGAAGCGCACGCGGGCCGTATTCAGTTGGCCAATCGCAGCGGCGGCGGACTGCGGGTACGCCTGGTGCTTCCGGCAACTGTGCGTGAAGCGGCTCGGTGAGTCTCGCCACGATTGCGCAATCGGTACGCGGTTTGCTTCACTGGCGTCCTTCACTGGGAGTTCCGGATGGGCGCGACGGGGTTTGCGCGCCGGGCCACCCTTTTCTCGAAACGAACAATCGCGGTCAGCCTTGGCCGCCACGGGGCAGGCGATGAGCGGGGATGACTTGGTGGATGATCTGCGCGAGCCCAGGCTATGGCAGGCGCTGATGCCGCTGGCCGTACTGGTGGCGATGCTGACCGCCGCCGTGGCTCTGTTCGGCAGCGATTCCTCGTACGGCCCCAATCAGATCGGGCTGCTGGCCGCGGCCGGCTTTGCGATCGCCGTCGGCATGTCCAATGGCTCGTCGTGGAAGGATTTCGAGAACGCGATCGCGCAGAGCATCGCGGTCTCGTCCAACGCCATGCTGATTCTGCTGATGGTGGGTGCGGTCATCGGCAGCTGGATACTCAGCGGCACCGTGCCGACGCTGATCTATTACGGGCTGGAGCTTTTGCATCCCTCGGTGTTCTACGCCGCGAGCTGCCTCATCTGCGCCGTCATCGGCCTCGCGATCGGCAGTTCCTGGACGGTGGCTGGGACCGTCGGCGTGGCGCTGATGGGGGTGGCCGTTGGCTTGGGCTTGAACCCGGCCATTGCGGCTGGCGCGGTGATCTCCGGCGCCTACTTCGGCGACAAGATGTCCCCGCTTTCCGATACCACCAATCTTGCGCCGGCCGTCGCCGGGTCGGAACTGTTCGACCATATCCGGCACATGGGTTGGACAACCCTGCCGAGCTTCGCGCTGGCCTTGCTCATTTTCGTGGCCCTGGGATTGTCTGCGGACGTGTCCGGCAATGTCCAAGGCCCTGCCGCCTTGCTGGCCTCCATCGATGCCCAATTTGCGATCGGCTTGCACCTGTTGATACCGGTGATCGTGGTTCTGGGGCTTGCGATGCGGCGCGCGCCGGCCTTGCCGACGCTGGCCGCCGGCGCGGTGATCGGCTTGATCTTCGCCGCGATCTTTCAGGGCGAACGTGTCGCGGAATTGAGCGCCGCCTTTTCTGGAAACAGCGCCACGCGAGCGGTCGCCGGATTGTGGCAGGTGCTGTTTTCCGGCTATTCCGGAGACAGTGGCAACGAGAACCTCGACGCCCTGCTCAATCGTGGCGGCATGGCCAGCATGCTCAACACCATCTGGCTGATCCTTTGTGCGATGGCGTTCGGGGCCTGCATGGAGCGCGCCGGTCTGCTGCAGCGTCTGATCATTGGCATGCTGCGCGGCGTGCGCAATGCTGGCTCGCTGGTGGCGGTGACGGTGTTGACCGCATTCGGCGTCAACCTGATCGCCTCGGACCAGTACCTTTCCATCGTTCTGCCCGGCCGCCTCTACCGGATCGAGTACGAACGCATGGGACTGGACGCGCGCAATCTTTCACGCGCCACTGAGGACGGCGGCACGCTGACTTCGGTGCTGGTGCCCTGGAATACCTGTGGGGCCTATATGTCCGCCACGCTGGGCATTTCGACCTTCCACTATCTGCCGTACGCCTTCTTCAACTGGCTGTCGCCCTTGATCGCGATCGCGATGGCGCTGGCCGGCTTCAAGCTGCTGCGCAAGAACTCCGCCAGCGCCGCCAGCTGATCGGCGAGCGCCTGGCGTGTACGTTTCGTTGCCGTTCATGATCGTTTGGTAATTTCTTCATTCAATTGGGAAAGATGCGGAAAGTCCGCGTCGCCAGAGTGGGGATTGCCGAGGTATGAACCCAGTCATGACGTCGGGGCGCGCGGAACAGACCGCCGCGGCGCGGGATTTGTTGAATGCCTGCGAGCGCGAACCGATTCACGTTCCGGGCAGCGTGCAGCCGCACGGCGTACTGCTGTGCATGGACGAGAATCTCAGGATCGTCCAGGCCAGCGAAAGCGCCGACGTCTGGTTGAGCCACAGCGCCGATGCCTTGGTCGGCCGGGAATGTGCCGACCTGCTGGGCGAATCCGATATGGAACGTCTGCGAACGGCCAGGGGCAGGGCGGATATCGAGGAATCGCCCCTCTACATCGGCGTGCTCACGGCCAATGCGCGCCACTTCGATGGCGTGCTCCACCGCAACGACCAGCTGCTGCAGCTCGAACTGGAACCCACCCGGCGCGGACAGGACATGGGCTTCGGAGGCATCTACCCCCTGGTCCGATCGTTCGTATCGAACCTTCAGAGCGCGAGCTCCGTGGATGCGCTGTGCGAGCTCGCCGCGCAGGAGACCAAGACCATCACCGGATTTGGCCGCATCCTCGTCTACCGCTTTGACGAGGACGGGCATGGCCAGGTGCTGGCAGAGCGGCGCGACGAATCCTACGAGTCCTACCTGGGCATGCTGTTTCCGGCGTCCGATGTGCCACCTCAGGCCCGTGAGCTGTATCTCAGAAATCGCGTGCGTCTGATCGCGGACGCAAATGCCAGCCCTTCGCCATTGCATCCGCGCGACAACCCGCTGAGCGGCGCGCCTACCGACCTCAGCTTTTCGGGGCTGCGCAGCGTCTCGCCGGTACACATCCAGTACATGAAGAACATGGGCACCCTCGCGTCCATGTCGGTCTCGATCGTCGTGCGCGGTCACCTGTGGGGCCTGATCTCGTGCCATAACGCCGAACCCCGCCAGGTACCGTTCGATGCCCGCATCGCCTGCGAGCACCTGGGGCAGATCCTGTCGCTGCAGATCGAAGCCAACGAAGAGCGTGCGCAGACCCATCAGCGGCTCGAGTTGCGGCGCATTCTGGTCGGACTGCTGTCCGCGATCGCGGATCGCGATGATTTCGTGGCCGGACTGATGTCCAGCCCGACCGATCTGCTGGCGTTCGCGGGTGCCGGTGGGGCTGCGATCCTGTTCGGCGGCCGTTGCGAGTTGTTCGGTGATACGCCCGATGAAGCCGAAGTTCTCAAGCTGGTGGACTGGTTATCCGCCCATTCGTCCAATACGGTGTTCTCGAGCGCCTGTATCGGCCGTGATCTTCCGGCCGACGTGGTCTCCATGGGCGACACGGCTGGCGTTATGGCGGTGTCGATCTCTCAGGTGCACCGCAACTACATCATCTGGTTCCGACCGGAGGTCCGGCGCACCGTGACCTGGGCCGGCAGGCCGGACAAGACCGCGACAACCGCCGAGCCAACGATGCTCAGTCCGCGCCACAGCTTCGAGGCCTGGAGCGAGACGCACACCGGGTGCAGCCGCCCCTGGAGCGCCGGCGAGCTTGACGCGGCGCTGGAACTGCGCAGCGCGATCCTGACCATCGTCCTGCGCCGTGCCGAGGAAATGGCGGCGCTGGCTCATGAGCTGGAGCGCAGCAACCGCGAGCTGGAGGCATTCTCGTATTCGGTGTCGCACGACCTGCGCGCACCGCTGCGTCACATCGTCGGCTACGCGGATTTGCTGCGCGAACTCGAAGGTGAGGGCTTGAGCGATCGAGGGCGGACGTTTCTCGCCAACGTCGAGGAATCCGCGACCTTCGCCGGCACGCTGGTGGATGACCTGCTCACGTTCTCGCAGATGGGGCGAGCCGCACTACGACCTACGCAGGTGAATATCCGCGAGCTGGCCGAATCGGTGATCAAGGATCTCGACGCCGAGACAGCGGGCCGCAATGTTCGCTGGGAATTCGGCGAACTGCCCGTGGTACGCGGCGATCCGGCCTTCCTGCAGATGGTCATGCGTAACCTGCTGTCGAATGCGGTCAAGTATTCGCGAGGGCGGGAGCCGGCCGTTATCCGCATCGACGGCGAAGACACGGCCACCACCCATGTCATCCACGTTCGCGACAACGGGGTCGGCTTCAACATGAAGTATGTCGGCAAACTGTTCGGGGTGTTTCAACGCCTGCATCGCATGGAGGATTTCGAAGGCACCGGTATCGGGCTCGCCAACGTCCGCAGAATCATCGAACGACATGACGGTCACGTCTGGGCGGAAGGGGAGACCGGCCACGGTGCGGTTTTTTCATTTGATCTACCCAAACCTTGAACACGTATGAGCACCTCACTCAAACCCATACTTTTGGTGGAAGACAATCCCAAGGACCTCGAGCTGACCCTGATCGCGCTCGAGAAGAGCCAGCTTGCCAACGAGGTGGTGATCACGCGAGACGGTGTCGACGCACTGGACTACCTGTTCTGTCGCGGCGACTACGAATCCCGTCACAACGGCAATCCGGCGGTCATTCTGCTGGATCTGAAACTGCCGCGGCTCGACGGTATCGAAGTGCTGCAGGTGATCCGCACGACACCGGCGCTCAGAAGCGTTCCCGTGGTGATGCTGACGTCCTCGCGCGAGGAGACCGATCTGTTGCGCAGTTACGAACTGGGTGTGAACGCCTATGTCGTGAAGCCCGTCGCGTTCGGTGAATTCGTGGAGGCCATCGCGGACCTCGGAATCTTCTGGGCGGTGCTCAACGAGCCACCTCCCGGTTCCACCCGCGTTGCCCGAAGGAGCGCGCAAAAATGAACCCGCCGGGTCCCGAATCCGAGGGGACCCCAATCCGCATACTGCTGCTTGAAGACAATCGCCTGGACGCAGACCTGACGCGTCTGCGTCTGGAGAGCCTGCGCATGCCGGTTTCTCTGCAGGTGGTCGAGACCGAGGCCGATTTCTGCAGGGCGCTGGACGTCGGAGACATCGACATCGTGCTCGCCGATTTCATGTTACCGGCCTTCTCGGGTGCCGAAGCCCTGGCGATTGTCCGCGAACGCTCGCCGGACCTGCCGTTTGTCGTGGTGTCCGGCGTTCTCGGTGAAGAACACGCCGTCGAGATACTGAAGAAGGGCGCCACCGACTACGTCGTCAAACAGCGTCTGCAACGTTTACCGATGGTCGTGGAACGGGCGCTCGCAGAGGCCAAGGAGCGACGCCAGCGCATCGGCGCAGAACGTGCGCTGGAAACCTCGGAGACCAACTATCGGCGCCTGGTTGATGCCCTGCGCGACTACGCCGTCATCGGCCTGAACGCCGAAGGGCGGATCAGGAGCCTGAACCGCGCCGCCGAAGATATTCTCGGATTCTCGCTCCAAGAGATGAAGGGACGCCCCGCGAGCCTCTTGTATCAAGGACAGGAAACCGACTGCGGCTCGCTGCACGAATCGCTGCAGAACGCCTTGCAGCACGAAAGCCATTCGGTCGAGTGCTGGATGAAGCGCCGCGACGGCAGCGAATTCTTCGCCTCGATCGTGACCACGGCGATTCGCAACGACGCCGGCCATGTCGTCGGATTTTCGAAGATCATTCGTGACACCACCGAAGCCCGACGCGCGGCCGAAACCCTGGAGGCCGCCAAGGAACAGGCGGAGGCCGCCAATGCGGCCAAGGACCGCTTCCTGGCGATGCTGTCGCATGAACTGCGCACCCCCCTGACACCGATCCTCGCGGCCGTGCACCTGCTCGACCAGGAATCGGCCCTGCCGGCTTCACTCGAAGACGTGCCGCCGATGATTCGCCGCAACGTCGAACTCGAAGCGCGCCTGATCGACGACCTGCTGGACCTCACCAGCATCACCCACAACAAGCTCAGCCTCACCCTCAAGCCGCTGGACATGGACGCCTGCCTTAGCGGAGTCGTGGAAATGGGAAGAGCGGAAGTGCGAGGCAAGCGGCAACAGATGGAGGTGCGCCTGGAGGCAGAACACTCGCTGGTGTCGGCCGATGCCGGCCGTACCCAGCAGATCATCTGGAATGTGCTCAAGAATGCCATCAAGTTCACCCCGAGCGGTGGCCGCATCGTGATTGAATCCTTCAACCCGGACGCCGATCACTACAGCGTATGTATCAGCGACAACGGTATCGGCATCAGCGAAGCCGCGTTGACGCGAATCTTTTCCGCGTTCGAACAGGCCGATATCTCGATCACCCGCGAGTTCGGCGGGCTTGGCCTGGGCCTGGCGATCGCGCATGCGCTGGCCTGCAAGCACGACGGCGAGCTGATCGCCGAAAGTGCCGGGCCAGGGCGCGGAGCACGCTTCACGTTCACGCTACCGCTGCTCGATCCGGTGCCCGACGAGACCGAGGGGCCGGTATCGGTTGACCGTCGTGCCTACGAGCGCCCCCTGCGCATCCTGTTGGTGGAAGATAACGAAGACACCAGCCGCGCCATGGCCAGACTGCTCAAGATCCTGGGTCACGAGGTTTCGCTCGCAAATACCGTGGCCAGCGGCAAACGGCTCGCACAGACCGAGGTTTTCGATCTTTTGGTCGGTGATATCGGCCTGCCGGACGGTGATGGCACCGAAGTCGCGCGTGAATTCAAACGCATACAACAAAGGCCCTCGATCGCCATTACCGGCTTCGGCATGGACGAAGACATCCTCAAAAGCCAGGAAGCCGGCTTCACCGCCCACGTCACCAAACCCGTCAACTTCGAGCATCTGAGCGAACTGATCAGCGTGCTGACCAAGTACTGAACCGTCCTGGCCCTGGCCGACGAGACGCCCAGCACCGTCTCCGCTAAAATCCCGCCGCACGCCTCGGTAGCTCAGCTGGATAGAGTGGCCCCCTCCTAAGGGAAGGCATACGCATGCGTAAGCGCCTGATCAATATAGCAACGCATTGAATCTTATAAGAAAAGACTTTGCGCGCCCTTGCAGAACATTGCGCAAAGTTGCCCAATTTTGCCGGTTCCGAGCAGATGTAGAGCAGATCGTTTGTCCCTGCGTAGGTGGCTATAGCGTTTCGCATGCGAAACGCTATAGCCACCTACGGCGACCCTGACCGTCGTAGCGGCGGGAAGCCTACGGGTATCGTGCCCTTCGACATGCTTGCCCGCGCAAGCAACGTCAGCACTCGCTCTTCAAGTCGTTTGGTCAAACGTGTTTGTCCGTCCAGACGGCGCAGCGGGAATGTCGAAAGGTCCCCGAAAGATTCAAAGCTGTGCAGCCTTTCCGCGACCCCACGCGGGTATCTCGGTCCTCGATTGATCTTCGAGCTGAGCAACTGCGCAAGTGCTTCGTCAGCGGTACAAAAGATGTCGTCGTCGTACTGATGCCTGAGGTAAGAAAATTCGCGATGTAGGTAGTACATGAAGTCCCACGCCACGTTGCGAGCGGTGCTATCAATTCCGCGACTCTGGGACCGCTCCACCTTCAGAAGTCTACGGGCCTGCGGACTTCCGGCAAATGCGTAGATGGTTACGTAGAGCGGCAGTCCCCCAATGACAGCCAGATCGTCGGCCCTGGCTTCCAGCCAATCGCACATGGCATTAACTGCATCTTCCACTTGCGCATCGTCGGCGCGGCCGCCGCCGGCAGGCATGAGCTCCAGCGCTTTGGCGAAGATGCTCTTGAAGGACGGCAAAAACGACCCGCTCAGCCTTTGGGCGTAGTAAAAGCAATCTCCAATCCAACGTGGATCGACATTGTCGATCTGGTAGACGCTCGACAGGAACTGCGCAAAGTAGCGGTCGAACTTTGCCCGATCAGGCATCAGATCCTGCGAACTCAACTCCATCGCAGCATAGGTCGGGTTCACGGGTATCCACTTCACCCGATCGTGCCAGTGGCGGCGGACGCGACTTCTGGTGGTGATGAGGTAGCTTCTGTAGGCATCTGGCAGCGCCGCGTAGTTCGAGCTGTGCTGAAGCAAGCTAAGAACGAGGTTTGCGTCCGGAATGAACATGGCACGCTGCGCCACGCTCTTGAGCTTCGAGATTTCTCCGCCGTGTCCGACGAAGCGCAGCGCCGGAAGATTGTAGGAGGGCTTCAAGCTGGTGAAGACGAGTAGCAGCTAGTGGGGGCCGCCTTCTGTCGGCGCTCCATTCGCGGCCAAGATCACGACGTCCGGGGTCCAGTTTTCGGGGAGGTCGGGTGCGCCGACGGATTCCAGGTCGAGCCGGACAAACGACTTGACGATGGAATGGAACGTTTCCGTATCGCGGGCCCAGTGAATCACGCCATCGAAATCTGCGGCAAGGGTATGTGTGAGCTGGAGGGAGGAGCGGCGGTTGACTCCGACCGGGCGATCCACTTGAACGATGGCGATCCTGACGCCGCCGACCCACCGCACAACGTCTGCAGGAAGCTCATGGGCATAATCTCGGCGACCGTCCCACACGACGGTACGGATCATCTTCCCTGTCGGAGTCACGACGCGGAAGAGCCATGGCACATCTGCTTGTGCTGCGCCAGTGGCCGAATAGAACCTCGGTGGCGGCGGACGGTTGAGTATCGCTGCCTTTTGCTCGCGTATCCTGCGTCGCTGCGCTTCGGTCAATCTCGGCGTTTGAATGCCGTCCGAGTTGAACACTCGAATGTGCTTCGAATGAAACATTTCAGCTGTGCCCGAGTCATAAACATCCGAGTCAGGGAACGCAAATAACAGAATCGGTCCGGTGAAGCTGCGTAGGTGCCGCAGCACGATATCCCACGCGATGTCGTGATGGATGATCGGTGCGACGTGAAGCGTCGCTCCGGGCACTTCCATCATCAGTCGGTCGATGACAGCAATGCCGATCGCGCTGAACGCTTCGCCGTTGCCAAGGCAGAACCCAACATGGAATGTGCGGTCCCCGGCAACAGCTTTGAACGCATTCAAAACTACCTGCACTGTCTCCGGGATCGAGTTATCGCCTGTGAGTTTGCGAATGCGCGCGCCGTTGATAGTTTCGACGGGTGGCAGGAAATGGAGGTCAATCACCCCTCGAAAGCAATCAGATTCTGGCCAAGTCGCTCGTTCAAGCCTCTTTCGTTTTGCCTCCCCCATCATTGGCTCCTCAATCTAGCTGAAAGCGGCGATCACGGTTTCAATGGGGAGAAACAGCGTTCGGCTGTCCGCTGGATACTCGATGAACTCCGCGCATCTGAGATAGAAGCGCTTCGCCGCCTCGTCTTTTGCCTGAATCATGACCGCGCCGATACCAATGCTCTGTGACGCGACGGCAATACGGCGCAGCGCGTCTGAAAGCAGATCGGCGCCGAGCCCTTTCCCGGCATACTCCTGGCTGACCGCGAGTCGCCCGATTACTGAAACCGGAATCGTATCGGGCGCATTGCGGCGAAGCCTCCCCGGCGCTGCGGCACGTTCCACGGCTCCGGCCGAGATACAGAAATAGGCGACTACCCGGCTATCCTCGCAGACGACGTAGGTACGCGAGAACCGACTCTCATTCTTCAATGCCCGCTGGCGTAGCCAGTCATTCAGTGCCGGCACGCCGCAATCAAAGTCTTTTAGGTCGTGTTCAGGCGTTAGGGCAACCGGAGCCGACAGTCGGGAGTGAGGGTTATGCCGCCGCGCCATCTACTTCTGCCAAGCCGGCACTCGGTGGAGCAGCGATCGCAGCTTCGGTCCTGGCGCAGGGGGATTGTCGAGCGCGTGCATGAACGAGTCGAAGCGGTCGGGATCCAGCGTGAACAGGCGTTGATCGAGCAGCACGTCAATCGCTTGCCGCCTGGCGCTGTCGATCATGAACTCGGTGCGAGTTTTGCCGAGGATTGCTGCTGCATCGTCGATGAGCTGCCGGGTGTGGGCTTCGATGCGCAGGTTGATGCTGCCTTTCGGGTCGGCAGCCGTCGGCCGCTCCGCGATCACCGCGGAACTGAGATTCTTCGCAGATGGAGCGCGGGCGTTTGACATGGCGTCAAGGTACACCCGCGTATCCACACTGTCAATACAGATGCTGGGTGAGGCGGACCTGTGAGAGAGCGGCCAGTGGCAGTGCAGAACTCCCTCCGCGTGAGCGCGTTTCGCATGCGAAACGCCGCGCACCGCGACCGTCTGCCTCAGGTCGCAGTGATCTCTTGCCGCCAGGATTCCCGCCAAAGTTGATAAGCCGACCGCCCGAAGAAACTCAGACCAATGGAGTACGGCAAGGCTACTAAGACAATCGCCAACGCTGCCTGGTCCGTGAATCCAGACTGGATCCACGCAAGCACGGCTCGATGCGTGAGAGCCGGAAACTGAAGGCTGAAAGCGAACACCAAGACGAAGCCCAGCAAGGCGAGCTTCGCTGCGAACAGCCACACTACCGGGTGGATCCGCGCTTTGAGCAGGGCAAGCGGACTGCGAAGACGTTTCATCAGGCCCTTTTCCTTCTATCAGCTACGCTAACTTTGCGCCGCTGCCACCACCGTAGCACAAGGACAACTGTTGTCGCGCACAAATCAGTCCGAACCTTCGGAGCCTATTCGGCTGACAATAGGGTGGACGTTAAAGCGAAGCTCGTCACTTATGGCCCCGCACCGGGTTGCCGCGACTTGAGCCCGGCGCTCCTCGACCTCGAGCCCTCACATGGCGGCGACCGGCGCGAGGGCGAGCGGCGCCTATCCCGGTTAAAGTAAATCATACAGGGGAACGCGGATACCTCAGTGGCTGGACGTGACGACTTCAAGGTACCGGTCAAAGAAGCCCTGGCTCGAAGGGTCGCTTTTCGCTGCTCGAATCCGGATTGCCGGCGCGTCACGGTGGGGCCCCAAGCGGTCGCAGCCGGCGATGCCAGCATCGGCGTCGCGGCGCACATCACCGCGGCTGCTCCCGGCGGTCCGCGTTACGACGCCGAGATGACGGCTACGCAGCGCGCCGGATCAGGCAACGGAATCTGGCTCTGCCAGAGCTGCAGTCGGCAAATTGACGTCGATCCGACTGGTTATACGGTCGAGGTACTCCAGAGGTGGAAGGCCCAGTCGGAAGTTATGGCGTTTCGCGAGTTCGCGACCGGGCGCCTCGTGATCCCGCGAGCACTTTTGCCGATGGCGGAGGATGAGCATGGCAACCCGCTCTTTCAGCTCATCGTCAACGGTGGTCCCGTCGACCTTAGGGCCTTGATGCTGCGTCTGGGCGCCGCAGCACAGGCCGATCTTGAGGGATTCAAGCGCGCCTTCACTGTGCCTCGCAATACCGTTAGTCTCACGCTGACGTTTGAGGGCCCCGGAGGGAACCTCGCGCTGACCGCGGCGGAAGTGGCGCGTAGTTCGCAGTTGGCGAACGGGTTATGCGTGGTTGCCGCCCCGGGTGCGGGTAAGACGGTAATGTTGCTGCAGATCGCCGAGTCGATTCTGACCACCGGTGAAGATGTTGCGTTATTCGTTCCAATGTCCGAATGGGCCGCTGCGAATATGGGCCTCTTGGAGGCTGTATCCTTGCGCGCCTCCTTCGGAGGTCTTGACATCGCTGCACTCAGGGCTGCAGCGACGGCTGGTCGGCTCGTTCTGATTCTGGATGCATGGAATGAACTAGACGGTGCCGCACGGACGCGCGCAGTTCACTCTCTCTCGCGGCTGCGCCGCGAGTTGCCGCTGCTGCGGATCGTAGCGAGCACGCGCCGGCAGGCCCTTGACGTTCCAGGACTCGATGCAATCGTCTCGCTACAGGGATTGTCTTCGCAGCAGCAGCAGTTGCTTGCACGAGAGCTCAGAGGGGCCGCAGGAGAACGGCAACTCGAGCGCGCCCGTCGCACGCCGGGCCTCCGAGAACTCATGGCGACACCGCTTTACCTGCGTACCCTGCTGGCTGTCCCCCCCGAGGAAGCGGAAACAACAACCAAGGAGGCCGTGCTGAACCGCATGGTCGAGCATCACGAGCGCATCGCAGAACATGCTCAGGCGCTGCATGCAGAGCTTCATGGCTGTCACCGGAACTTCCTGGTCGAGCTTGCGGGGATGGCAAACGCTGCGGGACGCACGGCCTTGACCGAAGCGGAAGCGCGAGCCGCCATTAACAGGGTGCAGCAGACGCTCGTGGCCGAAGGACAGTTGGCGGTAGCGCTCTCGCCGGCGGCCGTACTGGATTCCCTGGTTGCCCATCATGTTCTCGTTCGAATCGGTGGTCCGGAGCGAGTGCTGGCCTTCCATCATCAGCAACTGCAGGAATGGTTCGCCTCATTCGAGGTCGAGCGCATCATGCTGACCGCCGGATCAGGCGCGGCCGGGGACCGGCAACACCTATGCCGCGAGATTCTCGATCGGCGCCCGTGGGAAGAATCGGTCCTGTTCGCGTGCGAACGCCTTGTCAACCGGGCCGAAGGCCGAGCCGCCGTGGCCTGTGCGGTATGCGAGGCATTAGTCGTGGATCCCATGCTGGCCGCGCTCATTGTCTCGCGAGTGGGTGATGCGGTATGGGACGACATCGGGGAAGACTTCCTGAATTTCGGGCGTCGTTGGCATCGACCCGACGAAGTCGATCGTGCCGTGCGTTTCATGGTCATCAGCGGGCGGCCGGAGTTCGCCGCGCTCATTTGGCCGCTGGTCAGCGATCCCGATTTGCAGGTGCATCTATCCGCACTCCGCGCGGCGCCGCGTTTCTCAATTCGGGTACTGGGCGTGGACGCTGAGCAGCGGTTGATCGCACTTCCGGACGACGTGCGCGAACATGTGTTGAGCGAGATTGCTTCCCATAGTGGCCTTGAAGGCATGGAACTGGCCGCTCGTCTCGCAAAGGCCGACTTGAATCCCCGCGTCCAGCAGTCGGTCGTGGAGCTTCTACTGTTTCGTGGCGCCGAGCGGCTTGCGCTCGACGTGCTTGAGGAGGCTCCGGATGTCCTTTGGCAGGAAATGGCGCGACGCCGCGCGCGCTCCTTCAAGGACGAGGACGCCCGAGCACGGATGGCGCGTGCCGAACGCGAGGTGATCGCCCAAGAGCAAGATCCCACGGCACGACTGTGGCGGATGCTCCACGCCGAGTATCCGCTTCCTGAAATCGCTCGCGAGATCGAGGCCTTCTTCGCTGGCGACGAGTGGCCGGCGCGCGGCGAGCACGCGACGAGGCTGGTCGTAGAGTGCGTTTCCCGAGCTCCCGATGCGGTGCTCGCTGCGTTGCAGCGCCAATTGGTCACATACGGCAACGTCCCGGCCGGGGCAGGTGAATTGCTGCATCGACTTCCGGACATCGACGACGGTCCGATCGCGGCCCTGGCGGTCGATCCCGATCGCGACGACCGGCAGGCGTTGGACGCTGCGTCGATTGTCGGATCGCGGACCGTCCGCGCGCTGCTTCGGCACCAGATCGACCTAAGAATCGCGCGCGATGGCGGGCCGTGGGACCGGCAGGGTGGTGATCGTTTCCTGCGTTTACGTAGCCGTGTCGAGAGGTCGCGCCGCCACGCCTTCGTAGCCGCGTGGCTCGACGAAGCGCATGCGCAGGTGGAGCCCCGTGCGATCGAGGTGCTTGCCGAGGCGCTCGCGCAGCATGGACGACCCGATCGTGAGGAGGAACCGTTTCTTGTCGAGGAGCCCTTGATGGCGCGCTTGGTGGGATCTCTTCGCGAGATGGGTTCGCGATTGCTCGACTCGCCGACGACGACACGAGGACAGATGGCGGATGTGGCGGCGGCCATGGGCCGCTTGGCCAAGCCTGAGCTGCTGCCGTACCTGCTGATTTTGCTGCAGGAGGACCTGCGCCGTTGGCGAGTCGGGCGCGCTGCTCGCGCGCGCAGGGACCCTGGCGATCACAGCGACGCGGCATGGGACTGGACCCACTATTATGCACGCGCGTTGACCGCCATCGGAGGCAACGAGGTGGTCGAAGCCCTGCGCCCGTATCTGGACGATCTGGAATTCGGTGAGGCTGCAGCGGGTGTCTTTTGCGCGATCGACGCGCGTCGTCGGGGGGTCTCGAAGAAGGCGAGTGCGTTCTTCACTCCCAAGTTCGTTCGCGTTGTCGAGAATCGTGCTGCACGCCAGAGGGGAGACCTGCAGGATTCACCCCTGGGCACCATTGTCTTCGACGCCATCGAGCGACTGCTCGATGGCGAGCCGTCCACGGACGTCCAACGTCACGCGCTGAAGCTGGCTGCGATCGCGGTGGAAATGCCATACCGTGATCGACGCGGGGTCATCGCTCGACTCCTGGCCGCGCCTCTTCCGATACGAGCAAAGCGCGAGTTCGTTGTCGCCCTGGTGCGGGCTGGTGAGACCCTCGACGCCGATTTTGTCCTTGACGGAGTGCGCAGCTACCTGGAGACCGCCGGGATAAGCCCTTGGATGCTGCAGCATGGGCAGACCTGGGAGCTGGACGAGTGGCTCGCCTTGCTGGCGTTCACAGATCGTCCCCAGTCGGTGCTCGAAGGTTTCGACTTGCTGCCGGCGGTGCATCGCAGCTGGCGCCTGCGCCGCGGTATGCTGGAAGCATTGAGGTACGCGCCGGGTCCTGAAGTCGAGCAAGCGCTCGCCGACATTGCGCGTCGTACGCCGGAACTGATCGCACAAGAGGATTGGCTGAGGGCGCTGCTTGAGCGGCATAAACCGTCCGCGATCCAGACACTCTTAGATCTCGTTCGCGATGCGCCAGCAATCGAGGGCGATCGCGAAACCGATCATTGGCGGGTGACGCAGACGCTGTCTAACATCGTCGAACGCAATGCGGAACTTCGTCGCGAGCTCTTGCGCCGGCTCGATGACCCTGAGCATGTGCGCGCGCACGATTTAATCGAGCGCCTGCTCGCGGCGGCGCCTGATCGTCAAGCGTTGCTCGCCATCGTCGAACGGTACGGGCAGACGGGCCGGGCGTTCGACTCGACGTTGGGAAGGGCTGTGGAAGAGATGGCGCACGAACGCCGAGCGGAGCCTGAGTGGAGTCCTGGCGTGTACGAAATCGCTGCGATCCCGGCGACCGAGTTGCGGCGCGATTTGCTGCGGAGGGTCGGCGAGGGAGGGGCCGCTGGTATCGTCGCGGCCGGGTGCCTCCGATACCTCGACGAATGGCATGACCGCCACGGAACCAGCCAAGCCGAGCCGCGGCACCCCGACCTGGCCTCTGGCATCAGATGGCCGATCCTGCCGGCGTGAGACGCGGTCAGCGCGCCTCCGCGCCGGATGCCGAAACTCTCGCTGTTATCGGCACGACCGCATTTGCCCCAGCTGTGATCGAGCGTTTCGCATGCGAAACGGGATGCCTCCGCCAAGAGTTACCGATGAGCCGCGATATTGCTGCCCGTTCTCACTGAGTCATCGTCGTCAGAGTCCCACAATCTCTGTGGTGAGCCGATCATCCGGATCGACGATTCCGAACCGGTTTCCCGCTGCTTGAGCGCTAACCGCAACCTCATACAGCGCCAGTCCGCGCCTCAGAATGTCCGCCTTGCTCATGGCGCGCTCCTGCGCCAGCGCTTCAAGGCGACTGTCGAGGTCTGCCGAGATCAGCAAGCTGTACCGAACGTCTGGTGCTGTACCCATGTCCATCGTCGCCCCAAGGGGTCGACACAGTTTCGCATGCGAAACGCTGGGGCCGATGCCCCACGTGAAACATTGACTAATTTAGCCCTTTTGACCATTTCTCAAAGCGCACTCGTCAAGTATTCACGGTGGCAGTCTGGCCACCCTCACCTGGTGTATCAGCCAGTCCCTATCGAGAGGTAGTTCAGAAAGCCCTGCCGCCCTTTGTGGCGGCCGCCCTTTCTGTGCCCATGCGTTTCGCTTCGCGTTATCGTATGTCCTCGGGAGGAGGCTCGCGCCCGCATATCCCGAAGCCCGCAGCATGAACGTAGAGGAGGCCGCCGATGATGTCAAAGCCGCGTACCGCCGCCAGTCGCCAGCGCATTTCGTATCGTATTTCGTAACTACGATACGAAATACGATACGAAATCCATGAGCCGGGAGCCAGCATGAAGCAGAACTCAGACGTTGATCCCCAAGGCGCCCGCACCGCCGACCTGGCTGCTGCCGAGCGCAGCAACCTCCGCGAAGGGTTGCCGCCCTCCAGCCCACTTTGCCGCGAGCTGGGACAACGGATCATTCGCGGCGAGCTGACCTAGACCAAGCGATCGAGATGCTGGGTAAGCACTACCGTGATGGCGCGCCGGCGGTCGAACTGGGGCTGGGTTCAACCCTGGCCGCGATCGGCGAGAAGCACGGCGGCGTTGAGCTGGAGCCGATGCGCCGCGACGAGCCGATGCGGATCTCAGACTTGTCGTGACGCCCGTCGACCTGGCCAGTTGGCGCCGCCCGGGCCGTCGGCCGCGAATGGCCGAATCTAGGCTGGGATAAACCGCCGAAGCGAGCAATCCGAAAGCGCAAATAGATCGAGCGGCGCGCGGCCTGGCGCGGTAGGATCGCGGATAGGGCGACGGGATCGGGACTTGCAGGAGCAAGCCACCGATGCTCACTATTTCACGCCTGCGCGACAGCGCGGCTGCAGTTTCGTACTACGAGAAAGACGACTACTACACCGCAGGCACCGAGTCGTCCGACGCACAAGGCCAGTGGTGGGGCGCCGCAGCGCAGCGCCTGGGCCTGTCCGGCGCCGTTGATCCCGACACCTTCAAGAACCTTCTCGACGGCAAGCTACCGAACGGTACTGCGTTGAAGACGACCCAGCCGGGTTGGGATCTGACCTTCAGCGCGCCAAAGTCCGTCTCAATCATGGTCGAAGCCTTCGGCGATGCGCGTCTGCGCGAAGCGCACGAACGCGCCGTTGGAAAGGCACTGGCCTACCTTGAGGAGCACAGCACCGCCTACCGCCAGCGTGGCGGCTGGGCCTGGGAAGGACGCCAGCGGCAGGGCGACAACCTGGTCGCGGCGCTGTTCCAGCACCACACCAGCCGAAACATGGACCCGCAGTTGCACACGCACGCAGTCGTGGCCAACGTCACGCAGCGCGCCGATGGCCGCTGGGTTGCGCTCGAGTCCAAGCCGTTTTACGAGGACCAGAAACTGGGCGGCATGATCTATCGAGCGGAGCTCGCCGCAGACGCGCAGCGCCTCGGCTACACGATCGAGAAGACGGCACGCGATGGTAGCTTTGAGCTGACCGCCGTGCCCAAGCCGCTGATCGAAACCTTCTCGACACGACGGGAAGACATCGAGCGCGCGATGGCGGAGCGCGGCCTGACCGGCGCCAAGGCTGCGGAACAGGCTGCACTGCGAACGCGCTCCAGCAAGCAGCCGTACTCCCGCGAAGCGATCTCGGAGCACTGGAAGGCACAAGCCCAAGAGCACGGCTTCGACGGCGATCGCGCGCTGGCCGATGCACTCAAGACCGGCGACGTGACACCGACGGAACGCTTCGACGACACCCGAGCAATCCTCGATGCCTCGGACCGGCTATCCGAGAGCGAGGCTGTTTTTCTCCGGGGCGATCTGCTGCGCGAGATTCTGGCCAACGGCGTCGGCCGCCTACGCCTGGTGGACGCGCTGGCCGCCGTACGCCGCTACGCAGCCGGCGGCGCGCTGCGAGAAACGCGCTTGGGCGCGCGCGATGCCTGGACCACGCCAAAGGCCCTGGAACAGGAGAAACGCACCTTGGAGGCTGTCCAGCGCGGTGAGAATGCCGTGTCGCCAGTGATGAGCCCGCGAGAGGCCGCGGCCGCCCTGGCGCGCACTAATCTCAACGACGGACAGCGCAAAGCCGCCACGCTGATCGCCACCAGCCGCGACCGCTTCATCGGCGTGCTCGGCCGGCCCGGCACCGGCAAAACCTACATGCTCGGCACCGCCAGGCAGCTGCTCGAAAGCCGCGGCTACACGCTGAAGGGCTTGGCCGGCAACGCCGACGCCGCCCGCCAGCTCGCGAGCGAAAGCGGCATCCACTCCACCACGCTGCGAAAGCATCTGAACGTAGCGGAACGTGCATGGTCGGCCCTGAAGAACGCCGACCCGCGCCAAGCCGCGCAGCTGCGAGCCGAGCACGAGAAGGAAGCCTGGGTGCTCGATGAAGCCTCACAGATCGGCAGCGCCGACATGCGCAAGATGAGCTTTCTGGCCGAGCGCCTGGGCGCCCGCGTGATCCTGATCGGCGACCCGCAGCAGCTCCCTGCCATCGGCGCCGGTAAGCCGTTCGCGCAGATGCTTCCCCACATGACGCATGTCGAACTCGACGAGCTGCGCCGGCAGACGCGTGACGAACACAAGGCGGCCGTCCGCGCGGCGATCCAGGGCGACATCCCGGCCGCGATGGCGCGCCTCAAACCCGACACGCATGAGATCCAGGACCGCGATCAGCGGCTCAAGACCATCCTCGAGCACTGGCGCGCCGCCGGCGACGATCGCGCACAGACGCTGATGTTGACGGCGCGCAACGTTGACAAGACCGCCCTCAACGATGGCGCTCGCGACATCCTGCGCGCCGAGGGAACCCTGAGAGACGAGACGGCGCAGCGGCAGCTGTTCCGGGTGTTCGCCAGCCGCGCCGACAAGACCCATGCGGAGGTCTACCAGGAGGGCGATGTCGTGGTGTTCGGCCGCGGGGTCCAGCAGCTCGGCATCGCACGCGGCGCGTATCTGACCGTGGCTGAAACCGACCGTAAGACCAATGCGGTGACCCTGCGCGCGATCGACGAAAAGGGCGCCGAGCGGCGCATTGCCTGGAACCCGAAGCGCGTTGCCGGCGGCGCCAAGAATGGCGTCGAGCTGTATCGGCCGCGCGACACTTCGCTCGCCGTGGGCGACCGCATCCAGTGGAACCGCAACAGCCGCGACAGCTTCACCAACGGCCAGTTGCTGACCGTCACGGCTTGCGCATCCGACCGTATCGAAGTGCAGACCGAGACCGGCGAACGCCGTACGCTCGATCCCAGAACGCACGCCGGCCAACACTGGGAGCATGCCTACGCAAGCACGGTCTACAAGGCGCAGGGCGCGACACGCAGCCACGTCCTGGTGAACGCGGAGAGCACCGAGCGCACGCTGTTTTCCCAGAAGGCGTTCCTGGTTGCCATCAGCCGGCAGAAGGACACCATCAAGCTGTTCACCGACGACACCGAGGACTTCACGCGCAACGTCGCGCACTACGTGGGCGACAAAACCGGCGCGATCGAAGGCCGAGAGGAATCGCGCTTGCACAAGGTCAGCGGCTACCTCGATCAACTACTCAGGAGCTTTCGATCCGAGGCCGGGAAGGACGCCGGCAGGTCGGCGGACGGCCAGACGCAGCACCCGGCGCCGCTCGGTGCGGGGCGCCTATAGATGCCCCGACCTCGGGCCACAGCGCTATAGTCCAACATGGGAGATACGCCATGACCCAGCCCAAGCAACCGCCCCAATCGAGGATCGCACACGACCTCAATGAACCCTACTTCATCGAGGAGGGCGACGAAGATCCGCTGCACGGGCAGATCCCGCCCCACCCGACACTCTACCGCGCACGCGAGCTCTATGACGTTCGCGACGGCGAGAGCTTGAGGGAAGCGATGGATCGCGCCTCCCGCGAATCCGAAGAATCGGCTGCGACCAAGGAAGCAGCGCAACGAGCCCACAAAAACTGATCGGCAAGCCTCCGCTGGTTGCCGGGAAACGCCTTAGAAATCAAGCGTGTCACGCGCGTGCTACACGGCGCATCGACCGTGTATGACGACAAAGCCTAGTCAAGTCAAAGACTTGGCTAGGCTTGTATACCCACACCCTGGGCGTGGGGTGTGTGAAGCGTCATCCCGGCACCGCCGGGGGACTTCTTTGCTCGACTCACTTCCACGCGGTCGAAGGGTTTGGCGTTTTTGGATCGATGCCGCTGTCCCGATTTGGACGATGCTGCTGCCCGAAGAGCCTCGGCGACGTGGCTCGACTCGGCAGGCAATGCATGCGCATTGCCACGACAAGGCGATTGCATTACCATGCCCGCATCCATCCTGCTTTTGATGCGGAGTGCGCCATGTCAGCCACCCTCGAAGTCGAATCGACCTTGACCGACCGCTACCAGACCACGGTCCCGGAAACCGTCCGGCGCGCCTTGCGCCTGAGCAAGCGCGACAAGATTCATTACATCATCCGTCCGAACGGTGAAGTGGTGTTGACCCGCGCTGAAGACGGCGAAGCAGCCGATCCGGTTCTCGGCCAGTTTCTGAGCTTCCTCGCGCGCGACCTCGCCAACAGTCCGGAGCGTCTCCAGGCCGTTGACGCTGGACTGGTCCAGCGGCTCAAGTCGCTCGTCGGCGACATCGAGGTCGATCTCGATGCGCCGCTATCGGTGGACGATGAATGACCGGCGGCAAGCCGACACCGCTGGTCATTCATGGCTGGACCGTCTTCGCCCATCCGCTGTTTCTTGCGCAGCTTGAAGCGCTCGCGGACAAGGTCGAGGCACTGAAGCAAAAGGACCCGGTCGGGTACGTCAAGAAGAACGCCAATAAGCGCTTGGCGGCCATCACCAAGCTGGCGTTTGAGGTCATCCCGCAAGACCCGACGCGGCCGGAGTACCGGCAAGGCGGCACGCTCGGCGACGATCACAAGCACTGGTTCCGGGCGAAGTTCTTTCAGCAGTATCGGCTGTTCTTTCGGTATCACGCCCCAAGCAAGATGATCGTGCTCGCGTGGGTCAACGATGACGACACCAAGCGCGCCTACGAAAGCAGTGACGACGCCTACCGGGTGTTCCGCAAGATGCTCGAAGCCGGCCATCCGCCGGATGACTGGAACCAGTTGCTGAGCGAGGCGCGGGCTGAGCTGCAGCGTCTGCAGCAGTTCACGTCCAAGGGCGCCGGCTAGACGCGGCTTTTAGGACGGTCAGAGTGTCCCGTCGCGAACGATCTGATCGAACGCGCTGCGCGCGTTCTGCTGCGCCTTCTGGACGATCTCCGGCTTCATCAGGACCGCAATCTGGCGCGTCAGCATCACGTCCTCCAGCAACGTGAGGAGCATCGCGCGGAAGTAGTCACCGTTCGCCGGAATGCGGCCATCAAGGGCCGCGAGGCGGGCGTGAAGCTGCTGCGCCAGCGCAGCCGCGTCGATCGCCTCGCCGGACGACGCATCGAGCCCACGCGCCAGTAGCTCGCGCACGGCCTCCGAAACCGTCTTGCCGCTGCGCCGGGCGTACTCCGCGACCCGGCCATGCACCAGGTTGTCCGGGTCGCGGGCGTGGATGTCAGGCATCGAACCGCACCGATGGTGGCCGGCCTGCGTTTCGCATGCGAAACGCGCTCACGCGGAACAGCCTTCGTCGGCATGCCCGTCTTCTCCGTACCGCTCGCGATACAGCTCACGACCGATCCTGCGCTGCTGCGCGGCGTAGTACAGCCCGTAGGACTCCAGCAGCGCGTTCAGTTCGTCGCCGTCGATCACGCCCCAGGTGTGGACCTCCGCCTGACTGAAATGGTCGTAGCGCAGGACATCGAGGCAGGCCGACGCAAGCTCACCGTCCAGTGGCCGCAGCTCGGTCAGATCGAACGGAAACCGAGGCCCGTTGTAGAGCCCGCCAAGGAACGCCACGAGCCGACGCACCTGGCCGGTGCCCGGATGCTGCCGGATCGCCTCGACGACCCTGCGCAAGCCCTCCATCGCCGGCGCCTTCGCTGCATCGCGCGCTGCCGCAAAGGCCGCCTGCCGGGCCGCGAACTCCGCCACGATCTGGTCGCGGTCCCGATCTCCCGCCTTTCCCGACCGATCAGCGCGCTCGCCGCCCGTCCGTGAGCCGGCGATGGCCTCCGTCATGCCCCGCAGCGCCTTCGATGCCGCCGCGACCCGCTGCCTTGTCTCGGGCGCGTCCTGGTCGCGGTCTCGATCCTTGCCGGTCGTCATCACGCGCTCCGCATCTGACACGGCACGCGCTCGATCAGGTCCTGCTCGAACAGCGCCGGCAACTCTCGGATCAGCCGCAGCGCCGCCGCCTCAATCGCCGCCTGACGGGTGATGTACGTCCGGTCCGTCTCGAACATCCCGGCGTTGTCCACGTCGATGAAGTACGTCCATCCCGTTCGATGCCGCTGCGTCCGAATCTCGATCCGATGCACCTGCAAGTCACGCACGTTGCTCATGGCTGTCTCCTGGGTCCTGGCCGCAAGCGCGGCAGAGGTTCGCCGCGCTTGCGATCGGGGACCGATCGGCCGCGCGTCGAGCACGGGTCAATGACTGCCCGCAGGGGCCGCGCAGCGGCTCATCGGCTCGCGGCCGTAGGCGAGGCGTTGAGCGGTCATTGACGCGCGCACAGCGCGTGGCACCCAACCCACCCGCGGAGCGGCCGAACCAGGACACGGCGGCGACAGTGCCGCGGTGTCCCCGCTGGGGCGCCAGACGAAGCCGCAGGCTTGGTCTGGCGATGCTTCCGGACAAGGGATTGAAGCCCGCAGGGTCGAGACGCCCAGCGGCTCGATGCGCAGCACGAAAGCCCGGCGCGCACCGCGCGTGGCCCGAGCCGACCGCTCGACCTGCGATACGAGCAAGCCGCATCGGCATCACTGTCACGCCGACCGAACGCACGGCGACAGCAGATCGATCGCCTGGTCACGGGCCACTGCTTGAATCTCAAGCATCAAATCCCGAAGACGGACCAGCGGCTCGGCCGCGGCACCGTTCACCTCGATGAAGTCCTTGAACTCCGCCCACTCCTCCGGCCCCAAGCTCGGCTGGCGAGGAAGACGGCGAGCCATCCGATCACCCACAAACTCAAGCCCGCGAAACAGCGAAACAAGATCGTCGGGCGCGAGCTGCAAAGTCAGCGAGCAGCGACTGTCCTGCCACCGGTAAGAAGCGATCGAATTCATAGGCGTTACCCTCCGAGTGAAGTAAAATGACCCTCACAGCGTTTCGCATGCGAAACGGGAGGCCCGTCATGGAACAGACCGAAGAACTCACTGCACCGAAGCCGTGGAAGCACCTCGCGGCCATCGCTGTCGTTGCTGGCCTGACCGCACCGACTGCGGCAGTGCTCGCGCTCAACTTCCCGCTGCAGCTGATCGGCCTGCTGTTCCTGGTGCCGCCGACGTTTGTCATCGCGCTGTTTGCGGGCCTGCATGCTTACGCGCGAGCCAAGGGCTTGCCGCTGGTTGCGTCCCTTAATGAGCCGGACCGCTGGACGGTCATCGATGATCGCAATCCTTCGGTGCCTGGTTCGGCCGCTTGGTACGCCTTCGGCCGGGATAGCCTCGGACGCTGACATCACGGCAGCCTCCAATCCCGCCCGAAATCGGGGCTTCCCGGCTTCGGGCTTTCTGCATCCGGCTTGCTGAATTTCTCGGAGCGCTCCAGCAGTTTCTCGGCGTCTTCGAGCATTTCGTTGCCCTTACGAGCCCACTCCGTGTTCTCCTTGCCGGAAGTCGCCAGCGTCTCGAAGTCGTCACGGAACAGCTCGCCGGCACGGTTGTAGATCGCCTGCGTGGCCTGGCGGTACTCAAGGGTGTTTTCGGACGGCAAGGAGCCGTGATCTTTGATGTATTCCTGCTTGGCTTCCTCGACCGCATTCGCGCCGAGCGCCTGCGTCAGCAGGAGGCCTTCGTTGGTGCCGATCGTGTTGGTGTCCGACCAAGATCTCGCGACATCGCCGAATGCACTTAGGCCACCGGATATGTGGCCTTCGATTCCTGCAGGCACGAACTTAGGAGTGCCTGCCCTGACACTGCCCCCGACTTCGCCGCGCGCTTGACCTGTCACCCCCATACGGAAGTCCTCAGCCGACTGCCCGCTGATCGTGAAGCCGCGTGCTTCGAGCGCACCGCTGTAGCCTTGACCAAAGGCGGCGAGGCCGGCTTGGTCCGTGCTGCCATCAAGGCGAAAGGCACGCTGCATGAGCGCTTCCACATGACCGGGGTCAAGCAGCGCCGCGCCACCCTGCGCTGATTCGAGCGCCGTGTAGGCGTGCCCAGCCTCCACGCTGTCCATCCGCCGGTAGCGTGTGTCTACCGTCGAGCCGAAGTCTCCGGACGCAATACCGCTCATGCTCCAGTTCACCGGATCGCCGTGCTGATCGAAGGTCGCCGCTAGACCGACGCTGCCGCGCTCGTCGAGCTGCCGGCGCAGCACGTCGGCCTGCGCATCGTCGATGGCGCCACGCTCGAGCGCGCCCGAAATCATCCTGTCTGCAGCCCCGCCGCTGACCGAGCCGTTCCACAAACCCGCGTGCTTCATCTCCGCTTCGCGTAGGCCCTCGATGCCCGCGCCCGGCGCGAAGTAGTCCGCGATCTTCTGGCGCATCTCGGCGCGTGCCGCCTGGCCTGTCGTGTCGACCTGGGCGATGCGCCCTCCGATCTCGTCCACGCCACCCAAGTGCTGCGCCGTCGTGCCGGTGACTGCGGTCTGCGTCATGCGGAACTGGTCGCCGGCGGCCATCGCATCAAAGCCGCGGCTGTCGGCGACGCGCTCGGTCGCCACGGCGTGAGCGGCACCGCTGGTGCCCTCGGCACGGCCCAGCCGCTCCGGCGACACGCCGAGATCGCCTGCCGTCTCGCGATAGGCGAACCCGCGGGCGAAGTCGAACCCGTAGAAGTCCTGCGCGCGCGACGGCTCGAACCCCGATTCGGTACTCATCGCCGCCGTCGACGACTCTCGCTGCCGCGTCAACGCCTTGAGGCGATCGCCCTCCGTGGCGCCGGCAAAGCCGCCCGACAGATCACGCTCGACCTCGGTGCGCGCCACGCCGGCCGTGCCCTCGGTCTTCCCGATGCCGTACAGCTCGTCGCCTGCGCGTTCGCGCGAACCGATGGCACTGCCGCCTGACCGGGACGTGTTGGCGGCCGCCACGGCCGCGCTGGCGGCACTCAGCGGCGCTTGCAGGCCGCCGGCGATCTCCTGATGTCCGACGACGTTGCCGAGCGTCTGGCCGCCACTGATCTCACCGGCTTGATAGGCGAGCCGCCCGGTATCGCCCCCTGACACGCCGGCCAGGTAGTCGAACTGCGCGAGGTTCTGCTGCGCTCCGAAGCTCGACGCACCGACATTCGCGTCGTAGCCGAACTGCTGCAGCCGCCCCATCGTTCCGGGGGCACTGTTGAGCTGTTCCTGCAAGGCCGCCTGCTGCTCGATCTGCAGGCGCTGCTTGCCGGCGGCTTCGCCGCCTTGGTTGAAGTCACCCTGCCACTGCTGGCCCATCGACGTGAAGGCATAACTGCTGGCCAGCTTGAACAGACCGCCGGTCAGCACCGTGGCCAGCACCATCGCCATCGTGCGCGCCTTGCCAAACACGCCCAGCGCGGCGACAGCGCCTTCCGGCGCATTCATGATCGCCTGGTAGCCGAGGGCGTGGCGCTTGACCTCGGTGAAGGCGTCGAAGGCCGCGTCCTGCTGCATCTGGACCGCGATCACATCGCAAATACCCCACAGGGCGAGCCAGATGAACAGGCCGGCGACGACAGACAGCGCGCGCATCACCATCGGCGTCGCCACGAACAGCAGGCAGATCGGCGCAACCCCGACGGCGATCGCGATCATGATGCCGCGCAGGCGCGGTATCCATTGGTTCATCGCCTCGCTGGCGCCGAAGGCTTCGGACATCATCTGCCGGTCGACCAGCGTGTTGATGCCCGTACTGAAGTCCGGATCGTTGAGCGCCAGCGAGATCGACTTGCCCATCGCGATCGAGCGCAACCAAGTCTCCGATGTCGCGATCCCCGGATCGAACATCTGCGCGCCTCTGATCATGGCGGCATCGCAGGCGGCGCGCTCCGTCGCATCCGACCAGGTGAAGCCCGCCTGCTCGCAGGCGGACTGCTTCATTGGCTGCATGGTCGATGTGATCGAGCCGCTGAGCTTGCCTTCGAGGTAGTTCCACGCCTCGCCGCAGGTGCCCGGCACGCCACCCTCGTTGCCGTCCGGAAACCAGACTGTCGGCCACGAAGGGTGATTCCAGTTCGCGTATTCCGAATACAGGTCCCAGCCAGGGGCGCCACGCATCACACGCTCCATCGACGCGCCGTTGTAGCCAGAGCCGATCGCGGTCATGCCGCAATCCTTGAAGTACTGCGCCAGGCTGCGATCGAGATTGATGCTCGGCGTCGACGCCTTGATCGCAGAGAAGATCATCGAATAGGAGATCCCGCCGACATCATCCTTGTACGGCGTCGCGCTGGCGGTATCGACCATCTGCACCATGCCTTTCTCGACAGCCGACAGGCCGCCGGCGAGCAGCACCAGGACAGCGGGAATGTCGGGCACGGCCTCGGTCTTGTTGCGCACAGGGTCGTAGATCTGCAGCGCTCCCTTCGGCAGGACCGTGCCCCAGAACAGCACGATGCCGATCAGGAACGGCACGATCAGCGACATTGGGTTGCCGCCTCGGCCGCCAAGCGCCTGCGTGCCAAAGAAGATCGTATTGCCGATGCACGTCACCGCCACGAAGCACGCGGCCAGGATGATGAAGCCCGGGTCAGAAACGATCAGCCCGAGGCGCTTGAACGCCGCAACCGTTTCGTCGAAGGCGTTGTAGGTGATGAACTCCATCGTGAGCGCATAGGCCCACGACGGCACGAACAGCAGAAGAACCGGACTGCACCGCAGGAATGTGCGCATGGCGGTCACTTCGACGCGCTGGTTTTCATCTGAAGGTCGCGCTGCCGCTGACTCAGCATCTCGTGCGCGAGCGCAATGTTCGTCGACAGATCGGCGACTTGGGCAGCGTAGTTCGCCTTGGCCATTTCGCGATACCGAAGTGACTTCTCTTCCATTGCCGCCACGCGCTCATAGGCGCCGGCGATATGGTCGACATTGCACTTCTGCGGGGTGCCGGCGCTATGCCGCTGCAATTCGTGGACCTCGCGTGCTTTCGACAGGACCAGGCGCGTCATCTTGTGCAGATCGTCGAACATGCGTGCCGCGTACGCCGTCGATAGCGGAAGAACCAGCGCGTCGATCGTCTCGATGACGGTCTGCTGCGCGGTGGCATCGCGCAGCAGGTTGTACAGCGGGAATGGCGCACGACTTAGGAACTCGCGGTCTTCTGCCGAGAGCAGCTGCGCACCGCCCACTGACATCTTCGCGGCGATGCCGGTCAGCCGGTCCGCAATCGAGTCAGCGATGTTCGACGAACTGGCGATGCTGCACGCGCCAGCCGTTCCGCCGGCGACAGGGGCGCGCTTCTCCATCTTGCCGACGATCAGATCGAAGCCATCGATCTGGTCATTGCCAGCACACGATTCGACCGGCATCACGATCCAGGTGCGCGTCGCGTCGCTGTAGCCGATGTTCACGTCGCCGACGAGTCCCCGCGCCAAATCGGCGTACTCGTCCAGGTCCAGCAACTCGGCCGCGTTGCCGACCACGCTGCCGTTTGTGAAGACCGTTTTGAAGATCGTCGGACACTCCGACATCGCATCCGACTGACTCACCGGCGAGGCACCGTTGCCTGCAGCCGTCTGATCGTTGAAGTCCTGGGTGTTCTTCAGCACGCCATCGAGGATGCCTTTGCCCTGGGCCGCCTTCTCGCGCATGCCGTCGAATACCGACGTGTCGCCTGTCACAGCCAGTGCCGCGACCTGCTTCGACATCCGGCAGTCGTTCACCTGGATACTGTTGAGGTAGTCGGTGATCTGCTCCATCGTCTGCATCGCGGAGCTGCACGGCTTGCAGTATTCCTGCATCGCCAACTCGAACGCGAACGCCGGCGCGGCCTGGATGATGCGCTGGAACTTCTCGACAAGGTATTCGGTGTCGAGATAGCTCATGGCGCCGCCGAACAGGTCGATGCCGCCGCAGCCCGCTTGAATGCGCGGCGGCTGCACGGTCAGCAGGTAGTCGTTGGTCATGCGCCACCGGCCGGAGAAACTGCCGGCGTTGTAGTAGCCGCGCTGTTGGGTATTCAGCGAGCTGGGGCCGCCGCTGGTCGACTGATCGAACCAGTCCTCGACCCAATCGTCGGCATGTGCGCTGCCAGTCCAGAGCGCGAGCGGGATCATCGCCATGGCGAAGATGGCGAAGCGCCTGGCCAACTGATGGAGGGTGAGAGCGTTCATCGGATACCTCCTGCCGGACTTGCGACCGGTGTGCTGTGAAGAATGGGCGGCGTTTCGCATGCGAAACGTTTATCCACAGGTGCGCTGGGGCGCTCTCGCGTTAAGAGCTTTTTCTTTAAGTTAGAAACGCGCGCGCGCGTTACGGGCTGCGGGAACGCAGCAGCGGCGCAGGTTTGCGGCGTGCTGTTGTTCCCGATCAGCCATGGCCGGCCGTTCCCGATCAGCCATGATCGTGATGGCGCGCGCGTTCCTGATAAGCCATGCCCGATCACAGGATGTCCCCACATTGACGCGCCATCCCGGAATCACCGGAAGTAGTGGCTTTTCGGGAACACTTGAGGTCCGCGAGCAAGGCAGATTTACCTCGTGAGTCCCTGCTATAGGCGCGGAAATAGTCGCCTTGGATATGCAAGATGAATCGGTCGAGCGGCGGCTGGAGGTTGCGTGCCACCAGGCGGCAGATCTCGAACCGAAACCGCCGCAGCGAGCTTTCGCTGCCGGACTTCCGGTGCAGGTTCTCAAGACGGATCGACCAGGCTGGCTGGTTGCCGACATGCTTCCGCAAGATCAGGTAGAGGCGGCGCTCGAGGCCACTTGTCAGGCCGAAGTACGCCGGGTGAAGCGTCAGAACTTCGCGCGCCTGGACCGAGCGGAACAGCCAGTCCGACAGCGTGATGCTCAGCCTCGGATCGTGGACGCTGGTTCGGTCGAGCAGTCGATAGCCGTCGACCAGCCCAAAACTCTCAATGGCCTGGAGCCCATCGGTGCGGATGTTCGTCTTTATCCGAGCGCCGGTCAGCCGGTCGAGCGCCTGGATGAGGCGCTGCATTGGGCCGCCGCCAAGGCCGCGTTGGGTGCTCTTGAGGAGGTCGTAGGTGCGTACGTGGAGCGTTCTACCGAGCGTGCGTCCGCGGTTTGCCGCCTCAGTGAGCTGACCGGCGCAGTAGTACAGAACATCAGCGTCGTAGATTGTGGGCGCGCCACGCGCACTGGGGATGATTTCGATGCAGACACCGGCGAAGTCGTAGCGGCGGACACTGTTGCCGGGCCTCTTGCAGAGAGAGAAGAACGGGAACTCAAGCGTGGCGCGGTCGCCCTTCGACGGCGCGCCCGAGATATCCGCGAGGAAGAGTTCCAACTGCTCGAAAGCGCCTTGCGTTTCGCATGCGAAACGCGGTCCAGGTCGAGCGCTGCCATCCACTGGACTCAGCTCCCTGTGCGCAGCACGCGCGACCGCACCGGTCGCGATCGCTGTGTCGCTTCGGCTTCGCGTAGCGCCTCGCGCTGCGCGATCCAGCGCAGCACGGTTTCTCGCCGCCAGCGCATCGGACGATCCCAGTACGACGGCGGCAGTTCTTCGGGCGCCCTGGTGCGTTTGCTGGCGATTGTTGCGGGCGAGATACCCAGCATGCGCGCCAGACCAGCGATGCCAATGATTTGGCCATCGGTGCTGGCAGGTGCGGAGTCGTGCTCAATATTGCGCTTCATTGCACGCACGGTACGTGCGCGCGTGCAACTAGGGCAGATGCAAAAAACTGTAGGTTTGTTACCTCTAGTGCAGTCGCGTGCGACCAATTAGTCCGGTCGAGGTGGCACGGGCGATCGCCTCATCCGTTGTGCGTGAACCCAGCTTTCGCCTCGCGGTCGCGAGATGCATGTCTACGGTGCGGATCGCGATGCCCATCTGATCCGCCACCTGCTTCCTCGCATAGCCCTCCGCGAGCAATGACAGCACCTTCGTCGGTTGTCGACCGAGGCGAGGGATCGTGGGTGCAGGTACATGTAAGTCGGTCATCGCGTGCGCACTTTCGCATATCCGGCAGAGCAGCTTTGTCGCTCTGGCGACGGTGAAATCACGCTCAGCGCCGGACCACGGCGCTGGCATGCCCGACAGCAGCACGTACCCGTGTTCGCCATGCAGGTTGTGGACGTGCACGCATAACCCCTGGTGCAGGCCATACCTTTCGGTTTCCGCGCACAGCTGCGGCGGGGTCGCGTCGCAAAACGGCGCGTCTTCCAGGGCAAATGCCGCAAAGCGGCGTTTGATCATCCGTCGAATTGGGTCGGCTACGATCATTTGGCTACGCAGATAAGCATCAAGCCAGTCCTGCGGATAGTTCGTGATGCGGAACGTAATGTCCTTCTTCTGAGACTTTCGGATTTTGACGCAGCAGTAGTAGTAGGGGAACCCGGACTCCTCCGCGAGACGGAGCAGATCCGCCTCAAGAACGGCTTGCGTTTTGGACGCCCTCGCAGGCTCCGATGTCTCGGTCATCGACTCGATCAGGTCATCGCCAACAGTGCTCATCTCCGTTCCCTCGTCGCTTGATCGCCGCCGAGAGGGCAGCGACTGAGTTGCTTGGAAGAATGGTGCCCCGGGTAGGAATCGAACCTACGACCCTCTTCTTAGGAGGAAGATGCTCTATCCACTGAGCTACCGAGGCGCAGATCATTGCATCTGCCGGAGCAATCGCAATTCCTTGAGGACTGCGGCGAGCTGGACCTCCAGCGACGCATTGTCGGCCGACTGAAGGGCTAGCCGATCCATTTTAAGGGCAATCTGCTCGGCGCGCAGCTGTGTGTATCGTTTCAGCATGTCCAGCGTCTTGTGTCCAGTAATTGCTGAGACCTCCATCATGTCCAGTCCGAGTTCGAACAACCGCGACGTGGCTTCGTGCCGGAGGTCGTGAAAGCGCAGGCCATCGATCGAGGCGCGCCGGCATGCTCTGTCGAAAGCCTGGCTAAGGGAGTCGGCTTTGAACCCGAGCACGGACTCTTCGGGCTTGACTCGCTTGGGCTTGGCCGCCGTCAGTGCGTCGATGGCCCGCTGGCTGAGCGGGGCGGTTCGTTTCGTGCCGGTCTTGCCCGCGCCGGCATCCTCAGCCCTGATCTGCAGGGTACGCCGTTCGAAATCGATGTCTCCCCAAATCAATGCGCACAGCTCGCCGCGGCGGGCAGCGGTTTCGATCGCCAAGATGATCGCCAGCTTCAAGCTCGCATTGAAGGCGCAGGCGACAAGCAGTCGATCTTCTTCTCCAGGCAGAAGCCGCCGGTCGCGCCCATCTCCCTCCGGCGGTCGGTCCACGCCGCGCGCAGGGTTGCCGAACGGGAGCCGATAGCCCCAGCTCTTGATCGCCACGTCAATCACCCGAGCGAGGAAGGCCATCTCCTTCTTCACCGTTGGCGGCTTCACGTAGCGGTCCAGCTCGACCAGGGGTAGATCGCGCTTGCCGCCGCTGCGTACGCAGCGTTGCCGCAAACGGTCGTCTCGATACTGGCCGATCCGCTCCGGCGTGAGGGCCGCGAGCGGGATGTCTCCGAGGTCGCGCCGGAGCGGCGTAGCGCAGCTTTTCGCTGCTCCAGGCGAGCGCAGGCGGGACGCAACCTCTTCCATGTAGCGGTCGATGATCTTGCCGAGCGTTGACTTCTTCGCGCGTTCCACACCGGCGAGGTCTGCGCCCAGCTCGACCAACCGCTCCTGCTCGGCTACCCAGCGCTGACCCGCGTCCTTGGTCTTGAACGACCTTGTGACTCTGCGGCCGTCCGGCAGTGTGATACGAAAATCGTGGCGGATCTGCTTGAGGATGCGCTTGCGTCCGTCGGCGTATTCGCGCTCTACTTCCCAGCGTCGCTCTTTGTAGTAGGCCATTGTGCTCCCGGGCAAATCTGGAGCAGATGAGATAATATCCGCTCTCAAGAAAATCCTGTTTAGACAATAGCCTAAAGGATATCGTGCCTGCGCCTCCTAAGGGGCAGGTCGCAGGTTCGAATCCTGCCCGGGGCGCCAAGAATTCGAGATATCGCGCAGTCAATCCTCTAAAGACCGCCCAGAAAGCAGCAGTCGAACCTGCGACCTCAGAACAGTGAATCGCCTGCGATTGCGAGCGCAGCGAGCCATCGAAGGTTCGGCGCCTGCCGGTGGACAATTTGTGTCTCAGCAGTTAGCTGCTGATTTCCTGGGCGCAACGGAATATGCGGAACCGTTGGCGGCTATGTGCCAGGAGCGGCCGGTCGCGAATAACACTTTGCGTATGCTCAAAACTCATAATATGGTCGACTGACGCTATCCCCTGGGGCATATCTTAAGTGGCTGACAAGACGATCCGCGAGTTGATCGAGAAAGAACTCCAGAAGGCTGACCCCGACTGGAATTTGATCGAAAACGCTAGCCGTGGCCAGGTCGATAGCAATCCGAACACGGTTCGCTTCACGGTCGACGCCGGACATATTCAAAGACTCGGAGCGGAGCTGGTCGGTAAGCAGGACACGGCGCTTTCGGAGTTGATCAAGAACGCGTTTGATGCTGACGCCACGTCCGTGACGCTGATCTTCAGAGACCAAGACCGCGCCGGCGGATCATTAACAATCTCTGACAATGGGTCTGGAATGAGCGACGAAGTGATCCGATCCAGCTGGATGCGGATTTCGACAGCGTCCAAGGTCGATCAGCCCTTGTCTCCACTCTATCGCCGTGTCCGCGCTGGACGGAAGGGAATTGGTCGTTTTTCGGTTCAACGCCTGGGTAGGAGACTACGGTTGGAAACTCGGCCGCGCGGCGCCCAGGACGGTTTCCGAGTCTTCTTTAATTGGGATGAAGAGTTCCGACCGGGTCGCGACCTGCACGATGTGTTCAACCGGATTGAAAGATTCGACAAGGACCCCGATGACACAGGCACCATCCTCGAGATCGAGGATCTGAGGGACCCTTGGAACGATCAGGCCATCTCCCGAGTGTGGCGATCCGTACTCCTTCTCCAGCCGCCTTTTCCGATTTCTAGCCGGGCTGCGGATGTCGCGGGTCGCTGGCAGGATCCGGGGTTTGCCGTCGTCATCAACGGCACGTCTCGCGCGGAAAAGAACACGGAGTTCTCAATCGATCGGTCATTCCTCTCCCAAGCGATCGCTACCATCACTGCGTCAGTTGACGACGCGGGCGTCGCCACGGTTCGGGTAGTGTCGCCGAAGTTGGATGTGGATGATGCTCAAACCTTCCCGGAGCAATATCTATTAACAGGTCCGGTGGAATTTTCCACGCATTACTTCATCTATGCGTCGGACACCTTGTCTGGCATGACGCAAAATGCGGCTGCGGAGATGGGCCGGGCCTTCGGTGGCTTAAGAATATATCGGAATGGTTTCCGGGTCCTGCCCTATGGCCAGGCGTCCGATGACTGGCTTCAGCTCGATCTCGACGTATCACGTCGCGATCTGCTGGTCCCAGGAAACAATCGAAACTTCTTTGGGCACGTCGAACTGACAACCGTCGATAACCCTCTTTTCGAGGAGACGAGTAGCCGGGAAGGCTTGCTTGAGAACGAAGCTTTTCAAGAACTCCGCAAGTTCGTTCGGAACGCAGTCGAATGGTCGGCGAAACGCATCGCGGCTGTGCGACAGCGCAAGCAGGACGCCGGGCAAAGAGGCTTTGTTGCTCAGCCTCGCCGCCCATCTGAGGTTTTGCAGGGGTTGCTCAATGGGCTGGGAGCGACCGCACAGGGGGGGCGGATCTCGCCTGAGGCCGTGGTTGCTGCGGCTGCCGTGGCGTCCGAGTATGAGGAGAACGTCGAAAAGGAGCGCGCCGCAGCCCTTGAATACGAGGAAATGTTGCGGCTTCTGGCGTCGCTCGGTCTGTCCATCAGTGTATTCGGGCACGAGGTGAAGGGTGCAAAGGCTTCGCTGTCCGCGCGCATGGCCCTCTTGGCGGACGCCATCGTAGAGGTTGGCGACGAAGCTCTGCGAAGCCGTCTTGAGCGGCAGCACAGCCAACTCCAGGGCGTTTCCGACCGGCTGTTCGACATCGGAGGGTACATCGCCGGACTGATGTCCAGCACCGAGAGCCGCGAATTGCGTTCGCTGTCCGTGCTTGGTGCCCTACGCCGGTTCGCCGATCAGTTCTCGAACTACATGCGCAAGCAGGACGTGACCTTTGACATTGACGTGCAACCGCCAACCCTCCGCACGACACTTATGCACTCAAGCGAGCTCGACTCTGTTCTCCTGAACTTCCTGACCAATTCGATCAAGTCTATGCGGCGGGCGAAGGTCGCAAATCGTCGGGTCCGCATGGACGCCCGCGCCGATGGCGCGCATCTCGTTATTGGATTCGAAGACAACGGCCTTGGCATCGACGGGGCATCTCGCGCGCGAGTATTTGATGCCTTTTATACGACTACCATGGCGGCGGATGACGACGGTATCGCTGGGCCCGGGACGGGCCTTGGCCTCAAGATTGTGTCAGATATCGCCGCCAGCTATGGAGGGAGCGCCGTCGTTTCGGACCCGTCCGCCGGATTCACTTGCCGGTTCGAGTTTCGGATTCTCGCGGAGGCCACTTCGTCATGACCTATCACGGCGTTTTCGTGGACGACCAGGACGATGTCTTTGCCGAACAACTGTCGACCCCCGGTAAGCTAGCGATCGAGTTCGTTGCCGTCCAGGAGCCGACAGCCTTGGCCCGCGCGATCCGCGACAAGCAACCGATGTTGGTTGCTCTCGATTATCGACTGGACGAGGCCCCGGCTGGTCTTCCCGCAGACCAAACCTTCAAAGGCAGCGCCTTGGCACAACATCTTCGCGACGCCTCAATCGAGGCGCCGGAGCTAGATTTTGCCATCGTTCTGGTATCCGCCGAGGACAAGATACGAACCCTTTTTCAGCCAGATCAGACGGCTCACGACCTTTTCGACCGCGTCTATGTGAAAGATCACATCAACAACCAGCGTCTTACGGTCAGGCGAGAGTTGCTGAGTCTTTGTGCAGCCTACGATTGCCTTCGCCAGAAGAACGGGCACTACGACCTTGCCGAGCTAATGGCAGCTGAGTCTGATGATCGACCGGCGATCGACATCCAAGCATTGACCCTGCGTCTGGCCAAGGCTAAGGCACCGCATCTCGTCGTCAAGCTTCTCTTGAACGAGTTGATCGATCGGCCAGGGCCGCTTATCGATCTGGAAGACGTCTGTGCCCATTTGGGCGTCAGCCCGAACAGCGGGTCAAAAGTTACCGAGGTGCTCGAGCCGCACCGTGCCAATTATCGGGGCCTTTTCGGCGATGCCTGGCCGCGATGGTGGAGCCACCGCGTGGAAGCCTTTGCTCAAGAAGTCTTCGCGACACGCGCGACAGGTTTGCCGGCCTCCGAGCGAACCCGCCTTATGAACGAACGGTTCGGCCTGGGTTTCGAGGCAGCGATCTCGACTTGGAGCGGGTCCGCGGATGAGCTCGTAGCGATAGCGTGCGCTTCCTGCCGTCTGGGGACAGAGATGAGGCATTCGGTGGCGGCCTTCGAGGCCTATCTACCAAGGTTCGCAAAACGTCGGCGAATTTGCTGGGACTGTGTCCAAACCGACCGATAACAGCAAGCGTCGCCAGCCTTAGTGATCGATGAGATTGATGCCAGTCTGGCGGACGAGGTTCGCGTTAGGGCTCGGCCTGACGATCAACCCCGGGAGGACTGATGCCGATTACAGCGGAGTCGGCAGGTGATGCGCTCTCCGTGGTCGCGATCAAGTTGCTCGAGAGCGAAATTGTCGAACCGGAAGGCTATGCGGTTTTGTCGCGGATCTCGGAGGAATTGAAGCGCCACAAGAACGCCGTCTCTTGGGTAACCGAGGTTGATCGCGGCGACCCCATTCGTTTCGTCAAGCATCAAGATAGGGGTGGCAAGACGATTGCTCCTGCGATCATCGCCAAGAAGATCACGGTCGACCAGAAAGAGCGAAAGACTCCGCCCTTCACCACCCTTGATCTGGCGTTGGAGATCGATGACGATCAAGGCAACCCCGTATCACGATGGCACCTTGACCTGGCCAATGCACATGGCGGTGTGGCGCAATCTGGTCCTCTCATTCACCTTCAGTATGGTGGCCATCATCACGCTGCTGGCCATTTCGACCAGCCACTTCGAACGCCCCGATGGTGTCATCCGCCAATGGAGCTCGCATTGCTAAGCGAGGTGGTCGCAGCGAACTTCTATGAGGCGAAATGGATCGACATGCGCGAGGATCCGCGCTGGTGCCAAGCGATCGCACTGTTCCAGCGCCTTTGCTATCAGCACTATGCCCAGCGACTAACAATGTCCCTGTCGCAAAGCTCGACGACGACCCTCAACACGATGTGGGCGAGCGCGTGGCGCGACGCTTAGCTACTGACCGTGCGGGATTGCGGCCGCCGCCGCACACGGATGTCGAGCAGCATCTTCGAGAGGGTTTCCGTGACGCTGTCCGGCAAACCTGAGGCTTTCATGATCAAGGCGTCGGCAGCAGCTGTTGCCTCGTCCCTCCTGCCTGCCCTTAACAATCGATCGATCTTGTCGAAGGTGGTGTTAATGGCGCGTTTGGGCAGGCCTGGCGGAACTAGCATACGGATGCGCTCGGCCTCGCGGGGCTCATGCTTTAAAACCCCCGATCCATAACGCCGCCCGACCATTTCAGCGGAAACCTGAGCGAAGGTCGTCAGCATCGAGACCGCTACCAGCTTCGGACAAGGAAGTGGCACGTGCTTCCGAAAATAGACTCGATGGATTGTGTTGGTGTTGGTCAGACCGTCTGGGTTTAGCACCAAGCGGGGGCCGTAGTGATGCATGACCGGAAAGAAGGCGTCTGGGACTCTACCGTCGTTGGGCTGCCACCAGACCTTGCGCTTGCCGAAGGTACTGGTATTTGCCCGTACTGCCTCGTCGAAGGTCTCGTGATAGGCCTCCAAGGCGACCGAGCGTTCGTTGCCGGGGCGGCCGACGAGGTAAGATCGTGCGCCGCTGGCTGCGACGTTTTCGTGATCGATTGAGGTGAAGGAAACTCCCGGGGCAGCAACGAACTTGGCTAGGACCGGTGTGCAGTCGGCCGCAGCAAGGCCAGCGTCCTTCACTTCGTCCAACGACAGGACGAAGAACTTATTGGCACCGGTGACAAGGCCGATTTGTACATTGGCGATATCGCCGAATGTGATGCAGTCATTGCGAGCTTCGATAG
>Ga0209404_10000147_pt1 | contig 60108 bp, 75 predicted proteins | sample TroAtlMetagenome_2_FD_187447 | JGI IMG/M metagenome (GOLD analysis project Ga0209404, IMG submission 187447) | Marine eukaryotic phytoplankton communities from Atlantic Ocean - Tropical Atlantic ANT8 Metagenome (SPAdes) (version 2) | ecosystem: Environmental > Aquatic > Marine > Oceanic...
GGCACTCAACTCGTCGGCGCGCCGATCCGCAGCCCCGCCGCCTCGGCCTCAGGATCAAGGATTCGCAGGGCATATTCCCCGGCCCGCGTGATGCGCTCATTGTCGTCCCGGGCAGTCATTGCTCCAGACAACTCCTCAACTTCAGAAGCCCCCGCCGAATCCAGCTCTTCATCGTTCCCAGTGGCGTCTCTTCCCGCTGCGCCAGGACCTCATAGGTCACACCTTCGAAAAAGGCCGTACGAATGACCCGGCTGACCTTTTCGTCGAGCTGGTCGAGGCACACGCCCAGGCGCCCCGCATCGTCCGCCAGTTCGATCTGCTCAAGGGCTGAGGCGCCGTCATCCGCCAGACCGTAGGCTTCGTCCACCGGCACGCTGTTGCGAACCACGGCTCCGGACCGCAGGCGGTCAATCGACCGGTTGCGGGCGATCGTCACCAGCCAGGTAATGGGGCTGGCACGGCCGGGGTCAAAGCTGGCGGCCTTGTTCCACACGGTCAGATAGATCTCCTGCATCACATCCTCGGCCAATTGCCGGTCAGACAAGATACGCAGGCACACGCCCATCAGCTTCGCGGAGGTCGCATCATAGACCCGACGGAAGGCCGCTCGGTCACCCCGGCCGGTCTGTCCGAGCGCTTCGGACAGGGCATCACGATCGAATACGGCGGTCATTCGGTCTCCTGCCGGCCCCAAGGCCGCCAATAGGCGGGGGCGACCCGGTTTCGTCAATCCCTTCAGGCGCGAAAGCCCGCCTCAATCATGCAGATAGACGACGCGTCTCAGGCGCCGGTCCTGCTTCATCTCCTCGCGGTGGGTATTGTAGACACCCTGTTCGCGGGCCTCGCTCTGCGACATCTCGATCCAGTGCGTCGACTCAATGTGTTTCTGGAGCGCCTTGGCGGCAAGCAGGTGTCCGGGGAACAGCGCATCGATGGCGTCTCCCGCGAACGGCACCGCGCCCGTGACCGTATCAATGGTCAGATACCCCAGCATCCGGACCAGCGTCCCGGGACCGGCCCTGACCCGCAATCCCAGCAACATCAGCCAACCGCCGGCGGCGACCGTATAGATCGTGCCCAGTCCGGGAATCCAGGTCAGCACCGCGTCCAGCCCGAGACCGAAGGGACCGATGCCGACCACGCGGTCAGAAATCTTCTTGATCCGCTCGACACTCAGCCAGACGTTCTCGACGTCAGCGACCGATTTGACCATGGTGCCCTCCTGCCCCCGATCCCCAACGCACTACGGAGACCGACGTTCATCATGTTGGCAAGACTCAAGGCCATTTTTCTGCGGGTGTGGCCCTGGGCCGTGTGCCTGATCCTGACCGGACCGTGGCTGATACCGGCTGCGGCTCACATCAGCGGGCATGGCCACCGCTGGGTGGACATACTGGCGCAGTTCACGGGCCCCGCCCTGGTCGGCGCGATCGTCGCCAGCCTTATGGTCATGCTGATGAAGCGCCCTCCGCTCATGGTGATGGCCTTCGGCGCCCTGTTAATCGCCGCCGGCACCTTTCTGCCGCAGCTCGCGCCACCGCGCGGCACGCCCGAGCGCGGCGCGCCGGTGCTGACCGTCTATTCCGCCAACCTCAACGCGGACAATGCCGATGTCGAGGCCGTCGGGGTCAGCATTCGCGCGGCGCGCCCGGACATCATCATCCTGATCGAGGTGAGCCCTGCCGTCTTCGCGGCGCGCCAGCAGCTTCTGGCGGATCACCCCTATCAGCATGCGTCCGAAACCATCGTGCCACCGGGCGCCCGCGGCAGTGTGATTATCGCCTCACGCTTTCCCCTGTCCCCGGTCGCCATGCCGCCGGACCAGCTTTCGGCCCTGCACGCCCTCGCCGACACGCCGCTGGGCCCACTCCATCTGGTCGGGGTGCACATGACCCGGCCCTGGCCCTTCCAGTATCAATGGGGACAGATCCTCCAGGCCGAAATGCTGGCTGATCGCCTTGAGCGTGTGACCGGACCGATCCTTGTCGCGGGCGACTTCAACACCGTCTCGAGTGCGCGCATCGGCCGACAGATCAAGGCGCAGACAGGTCTGACCCCCGTCGGCGCCTGGCCCGGCACCTGGCCGACCGGGCTGCCCTCCTCGCTCGGAATCACCATTGACCACCAGTGGCGCTCCGACGAGCTGGTCTTCCTGTCGCGTCGGATCGGCAGGCCGACCGGCTCGGATCACTACCCGGTCGTGACGCGGATCACCGCGGCCCGCTCTCAGCCCTCCCGCTGATCCCGGAGGGCCTTCAGCCGCGCGACATGGCCGGTCTCCGGAAAATCCGCGGCGATCCAGTCGGCTTCAAAGGCCTTCAGCAGTATGCCCGTCGCCGGGCCGGGCGCGACCCCCAGCGCCGCGACCTCGCGCCCACCCACCGGCAGGCGTGGCACCGGCCAGGTGTCGATCAGTGCCGTAAACGCCTCGAACCGTTCGCGCAGTCCGGGCCTGTGCGACAGCGACTGAACCAGCCGATCTCTCGCGGCCTGCTTCCCCCCGGCGTAGACGAGCACCCGCACCTGCCGGTCGTCCAGGCTTGCCAGATCCGGTACGGGCCCGGTCAGGGCCTGCAAACGCATGGCTTCGCGTCTCGACAGGCGCAGGCCCCGCGCCGCCGCGTCCAGCGCATCCGCCGCCTCCGGCAACAGGGCTGACAGCCGAAGCAGGGCATCGTCAGTGACGGCCGCCATCGCCCGGAAGGCCTCCAGCCTGCCTCCATCCGGCAGCAGCCGGGCCAGTATGCCGGCGCGCGCCATGACATCGACCGTCGGCACGGGGTCCGGCGCAGCCAGCAGTTTCAGAAGCTCCTTCGACACCCGCTCGGCCGAAAGCTCCGCGAGACCGTCGGCTTCCTCACGACAGGCGGCCAGACCTGCCGCGTCCGGCGCGCCCGCGCCGTACCACGCATGGAACCGGAAAAAGCGCAGGATCCGCAGCCGGTCCTCGCGGATGCGGGTCCCGGCATCACCGACAAACGCCACCCTCTGCGCCGCGATGTCTGCCAGCCCCTGACCCGTCGGATCGAAAACCCGCCCGCCCGCGTCGGCATAAAGGGCGTTGATGTGGAAATCCCGCCTTCCGGCATCCTCCGCCCAGTCGGTGGTGAAGGCCACGGTCGCGCGCCGTCCGTCGGTCGTCACATCGCGCCGCAGGGTGGTGATCTCGAACGGCCGGCTGTCCGCCACCGCCGTCACCGTGCCGTGCTCCAGCCCGGTCGGCACAGCTTTCAGTCCCGCCGCCTGCAACGCCGACAGGACCGCTTGCGGCTCCAGCTGCGTGGCGATGTCCACGTCATCGACCGGCCGCCCCATAAGGGTGTTGCGCACACAGCCGCCGACAAAGCGTGCCACATCCGGACCGCCCGCCGCCTCCAGCGCGGCCATGACCGTCCGCGTGGCTGCGGCTTTCAGCCACGGCGCATCGGTGACGGACGGGGGGGTCATGCCGCCGCCTCGCCTGCCCGGGCCTCCAGCCGATCGTGCAGCGCCCGAAGAATGCCCGCCGTCACGCCCCAGATATAGCGCTCGCCATAGGGCATGGCCCAGAAATAGCGGCGTGGCTGACCCTCCAGCTCGTAGTGATCCTGCCGGTGGTTGGCCGCGTCCATCAGGAACGCCCAGGGCACCTCGAATACCTCGGCCACCTCGTCGGGATTGGGCTCCGTCCGGGGCGAGGCCGTCGTCCAGGCGACCACAGGTGTCACCAGAAATCCGGTTCCCGTCTCATAGGGGTCGCCCTGACCCAGAACCTCCACACCATCGGACGACAGCGCCACCTCCTCCTGCGCCTCGCGCAGCGCCGCCTCAACCGCGGTCTCGCCGGGGTCCAGCCGCCCGCCGGGGAAAGCGATCTGGCCTGTATGGCTGGCCAGACTGTCCGACCGCCGCGTCATCAGCACCCGCGGTTCCTCTCCCCCCGCGATGATCAGGATCAGCACCGCCGCCGGGCGCAGCTGACGCGTCGGCCGTTCGGCCCCCGGGTTCAGATCGAAATCGGAACGCAGGGCATAGGCCGCACCCGCGCCGCCCACGGGATCGAGCACACGCCCCAGCCGCGCCTTCAGCCTCACAGCGTCGGTCATGCCAGACCCGCCCCGACCGGCCCCAGGGGGAATATCTGCTCGCCTGACCGCACCGACAGTCGGTCCTCGACCGCCGTGGCCCGCTCGACCAATTCATAGAACAGCGACCGGCTGATCCGGGCCCACAGATCGGCGCGTACATGCAGGCGCGGCGCCGGCTCCTGCGTCACCGGATCCGTCTCGACGACAATCGGATGCTCCGCGCCGGCTATGACCGTGTCGCCCTGATCGGTCCCGAACACCAGGTGCCCTTCGACATCCTTCAGGGTGATCGCCCGGAATGGCAGGTCTTCCACCGTGATCTTCAGCTTCTCGACCGGCGTCACCAGATGATAGCCGTCCGGATCCTTCCTCAGCACGGTCGAGAACAACCGCGTCAACTCCGGCCGGCCGATCGGCGTACCCTCATGCATCCAGATCCCGTCGGCCCGGATGACAATGTCGATGTCGCCGCAATGCTCGGGGTGCCAAAGGTGCACGGGCGGCAGGCCACGACCGCCCTGCTCCGCTGCGATGCGTGCCACTGCGTCGAGACCTTTGACGTCGCCCTGAGTCATGTCCAAGACTTAGGGCCTGTGGCGCCGGTCGCAAAGCCGGTTCAGCCGATCGTCACCGGACCGGCGACCGTCTCCCGGTCCACCGGCAGCCATAGCAGACGCGCCGGATCGACCGGCCCGGGCAGTCGCACGCCCTCGATCCGGCCAAACCCGAACCGCCCGAAATAGGGCGCATCGCCCACCAGCAATATGCCTGCGCTCCGGTTGGCATGAGCCTGCCCGACACAGGCCTCGACCAGTGCGGCGCCTACGCCCTCGCTACGCTCCGACCGCTCGACGGCGATCGGCCCGAGGAACAGGCACGGCGTCTCGCCCACCCGGATCCGCCACAGTCGAACGCTGCCGATGACCCGCCCGTCCAGGCAGGCGACGAAGCCGGCCTCGATGTCGGCCCCCTCGCGCAGGCGCTCGGCCGTCTTGGCAAAGCGACCGGGACCGAAGGCCTGCAGCACGATCCGGTCAAGGGCCGCAGCATCTCCGGCCTGCTCGGCGCGCACGACCGCACCCCCGAAAAGGGGCTTGCCGTCCGGGGTCTGGGTGCGGGGCTCAGCCATAGGCGCGCGCTGCTACAGGGCACGGGCCTGCGACGCAATCACCGATTTGTGTCAGCCGAAATTCGGAGCGCGCTTTTGGGTGAAGGCCATGAAGGCCTCCATGGCCTCGGGGCTCTTCATCTGGCTGCCGAACGCCTCGCCCTCGCGTTGCATGAGGGCCCACATCGCCCCGGCATCCCGCATCAGGGCCTTGGTCTTGCGGATCGAATTGGGCGCCCGCGCCGCCAGCTGACGGGCCAGGTCCAGCGCCGTTTCGTCCACGACCTCTGCGGCCACGGCACGACTGGCCAGCCCCCAGGCAAGGGCCGTACGACCATCGACCGGCTGGCCCAGCGCAAACATCTCGAACGCTCTCGGGTGGCCGATGACCCGGGGCAGCAGCAGGCTGGACGCCGCCTCGGGTGCCAGCGCCAGATTGACGAAGGGCACCGACAACAGGGCATCCTCGGCCACCACCACCATGTCGCAATGCAGCAGCAGGGTGGTCCCGATGCCCACTGCCCGGCCCCTGACCGCGGCGACCAGCGGCTTGTCCAGATCGGCCAGCGCCTTCAGGAAGCGGAACACCGCCATGTCGGCGGGAGACGACGCCTGTGACCCCAGGGCGATGAAGTCGGCGATGTCATTGCCCGCCGAAAAGCTGTCGCCCTCAGCCCGGATCAGCATCACCCGGACCGCGTCATCGGTCCGGCAGCGCTCGGTCGCGGCGGCCAGCGCCTCATACATGGCCTGGGTAATGGCGTTCTTCTTTTCCGGACGATCGAGGGTCACGGTGAGAATGCCATCGGACACGTCTGTTTGAATGTTCTCGGACATGATCCTCACTCTCCGTTGTCGTCCGCCGATCCTGAAGCCGGTGCGGCCGTAGCCTGCCACCAGTCGATACCCGAGGCATCGCGTTTGCGCATCACCCGGCCCTGGCGCTCCAGATAGTTCAGATGCGCCACCGCCTCGCCCGTCGCCATCCCGCGCAGACCATCCCCGACCGGGCGGGCGAACAGACTGGCGAATGTATCGGTGACCTGCATCGGGGTCGCCAGCCGGCGCTCCAGCCGGGCCAGGGCCTGGCCGTGCCCCCTCAGCAGGGCGGCCAGCCGCGCCTGTACCCCCCGGAACGGCTCGCCATGTGAGGGCAGAACCAGCAGGTCCTCGGGCAGGCGCCCTCGCAGGTCCTCAAGCGAGCGCATCCAGTCGCCCAGCGGGTCCGACAGGGGCTCGGTCGGCCACACAGACACGTTCGAGGAAATCCTCGGCAGGATCTGGTCGCCGCCGATAAAGACGCCGTCGGCCTGGCGCCACAGACAGACATGCTCCGGGCTGTGTCCCTGGCCGACCACGACCGTCCAGTCGTCTCCTCCGATCGAAAGGACATCGCCCTCGGTCAGGCGGTGGTAGGCCTCCGGCATCGGGCTCACGACGAGTCCGAACTGGCCATAGTTGCGCACCCAGGTCGCGAGCTGGTCCTCGCTCCATCCTGCGGCCCGATAGAAGGTCCGTCCCGTTTCCGGCGCGGGCCGGCCTGTATCGGCGACCAGCATCCTGCCTGTCACATATTCCAGCCGTGACATCAGCAGCGGCGCGCCGGATCGCTCGCACAACCAGCCCGCCATGCCGATGTGATCGGGGTGCATATGGGTGCAGATCACCCGACGGATCGGCCGCCCGCCAAGGACTCCCGCCAGCAGGCCTTCCCAGATCTCCACGGACGCGGGCGTGAACAGGCCGGTATCGACCAGCGTCCAGCCGTCTCCATCCTCAAGCGCGTAGAGATTGATGTGGTTGAGCGCCATCGGCAGGGGCAAGCGCAACCAGAGCACGCCCGGCGCGACCTCAAGGCCCTCGCCCGCCTCGGGCAAGCGCCCGCACGGATAGGTCAGCCCCCGGGCTGGGTCCCCCTCGGTGTCGTCGCGTATCCCGCCGTCGGCCAAGTGCGTCTCCAATCGAAACCTTCGATAGACCATTTTGCGCGCCTGCGTCCACCGGCGAGGGGCTGCCCCCTTCCTGCCTTGACCCTGTCACATCCGCACGCCATGGATTGCCGCCATCCCAGTTGCTTCAGGAGTGATCTCCGTGTCCCAAGCCAAAATCGCCACCCTCGCGGGGTCGGCCCTCGCGCTCGCCTTTCTGACCTCCACGCCGGTCCTGGCCCAGGAAAACCGGGACAGCGATCGCAGCAATGAATCCGCCGAGGCTTCCGGTCAGGTGACGGGCGAGGTCGTCCTGCCGGGCCGTATCGGCGGCGGGCGTGAGGATCGAAACCGTCAGCGCCAACAGGGTCGTCAGCCCGCTCCCCCCACGGCCGAAGAAATCCAGGCGGCTGCCAGCGCCGTCGCGGCCGTGGCCGTGCCGACCTGCCAGGTCACCGAATCGTCGCTGATCGGTATGCGTGAAAGCGGTGCCAAGCTCTATGAAGTCTCCTGCGCGACCGGCCCGGGCTACATTCTCGAGGCCGTCGAGGGCGCGCCGACGGCCGCCGACTGCGTCCTTCAGTCCAGCCTCGCCTGGCAACTCCGCAAGGACAATCCGGAAGCCGAGGTCGGCCTCCAGTGCGCCCTGCCCGGCAACCAGAACCGCGTCGCGGTGATCACCGACTACGCCCGGCAGGCTGGCGTATCCTGCAATGTCGATGAAGCCATCGCCTGGAACGTCCGCGTCTACGAACTGGGCTGCGCCGGCACGGATGGCTACCGGCTCGAAAAGTCCGAGAGCGGCGTCTGGGGCGCGACGCCCTGCTGGCGCTATGCCCTGATCTCGACGGGCACCTGCCAGCTGACCACCCCCGAGGAAACCCGCACCGAATGGCCGAAGCTGGTAGCCAATACCGAGATCGCGGCCTGCAATATCGAGGATGTGTCCTGGATGGGGGACAACCCTCAGCGCGGGGCCTTCTACGAGCTGAAATGCTCGACCGGCGAGGGTGTCATCGTCCGCTTCCAGAACGGCGCCACCCAGCAGGTCTATTCCTGCGTCGATGCCGTGCAGATCTTCAGCAAGCCGTGCGAGCTGACGCCCGCCCCGGCCACGACCGAGCCGGAAGCCGCGCCGACCGAATAGGTCGCACGCCCTGTACGCCCGGACAGGCCCGGGGCGCCTCAGGGTGCCTCAGGGTGCCCCGGGCCTGCTGTATCGGACCCCTCGCATCGGCCGGGAAATCGCACTAGCGTCGCGCCATGCGCATCGCCACCTGGAACGTCAACTCCGTCAACGCCCGCCTCGAGACCGTGCTCGCATGGCTGGGAGAACATCTGCCCGACGTCGCCTGCTTCCAGGAAATCAAATGCGTGGACGAGAAATTCCCGCGCGAGCCCTTCGAGTCGCTCGGCTACAACGTCGAGACCCATGGCCAGAAGAGCTATAACGGTGTCGCCCTCCTCTCCCGGCTGCCCCTCTCTGACGTCCGCAGGGGCCTGCCCGGCGACCCGTCTGACGAGCAGGCCCGCTACATCGAGGCGTTGATCGAGGGTCCCCGTCCGGTCCGTGTCGGCGGCCTCTATCTGCCGAACGGCAATCCGGTCGGAACCGACAAATTTGCCTACAAGCTCGGCTGGTTCGATCGCCTGAACGCCCATGCGCGCGATCTGCTGGCGCTCGAGGAAGCCTTCGTCCTCTGTGGCGACTACAACGTCATTCCCGCCCCCGAAGACGCGCGCGATCCGTCGACATGGGTCGATGACGCCCTGTTCCAGCCGGAGAGCCGCGCCGCCCTGCGCGCCCTGCGCAACCTCGGCCTGTCCGACAGCCACGAGCTCGGCCATGAGCCGGCAGGCACCTTTACCTTCTGGGACTATCAGGCCGGCGCCTGGCGGCGCGACCACGGCATTCGCATCGACTTTCACCTGCTGTCCCCCCAGGCCGCCGACCGGTTCGCAGGCATCGAAACCCACCGGCAGGCGCGCGCCATGGACAAGCCCAGCGACCATGTGCCCGTGGTCGTGACCCTGGAGGACTGACGGTGGGCGAGGCGGTGCGCTTCCTGCTGCTGGTCACCCTCGCCGCCGCAGCCCTGACCACCGTCATGCTGGCTCTCGCCTGGTGGATGGAAAGCGAGCGCCGCCTCAGGCGCACCCTGCTCCGGACGCTCGGCGCCGCCCCCGAGGTCGAGGCCTTCTCCCCCGGCGAGGGCAAGGCCGCCGGCCTCGACTTCGATGAGGGTCAGATCGCCGTCCTCTGGGCCCGGGGGGGCCATGGTCTGGTCTACGGGTTCGAGGAAATCGAGGGCGCCGAAATCATCGTCGATGGTCATGTCGTGGCCCGCGTGCGGCGCGGCGAGGCGAGGAAGGCGCTGGATGTCCTTGCGCCCGACGCCGAGCTGGTCGTGCTCCGGCTGATGTTTTCGGATGCCCGCCATCCCGAGTTCGAGCTCAACCTGTGGGATGCCTCGGCCCCGACGCCCGAAGGCTCCCCCTCGGAAGCGCTCAGGCTCGGTCGCCGGTGGCTGTCCCACCTCGAGGCCCTGATCCGGAACTGAACCGCGGCCCTGGCCTTTGCGTTCCGTGGCGGTGAGGGCTAGAAGCCCGCCCATCCCTGTTTCGCCCTTCTCCCGGAGCGCCCGCCGTGGCCCGCCTTTTTGACGCCTATCTGATCGCCGACTGGACCGCTGCCGAGACGCGCAAGCTGGGCGACCAGTCCCTGTGGGTCGGCGTGGCCAAACGCGATGTCCGTTTCCGCCTCTATACCGAGACCCACAATGTGGCGACGCGGGCCGAGGGCGAGGCCCTGATCGCCTCCCTGCTGGCTGATCACCGCAAGCGTGGCGACCGGGTGCTGGTCGGTTTCGACTTCAATTTCGGCTATCCCGCCGGCACAGCCGCGCGCCTGCAGCTCAAGGACACCAGCTGGCGCGGCATGTGGAGCTTCATCGCCGCGAACCTGGTCGACAAGGCGGACAACACCAACAACCGCTATCAGGTCGCGGCCAAGATGAACCGGCTGATGACCGATCAGGCCTGGCCCTTCTGGGGGGCGCCCGCCAAACAGACCCAGCGCTGGCTGACGGCGACCAAGCCGCCCGAGGGCGCCGGGGCCGACATCCCCGAGTTCCGCGCCACCGAACACGCGGCCCGTCAGGGGCGCCTGCAACCCAAGAGCGTCTGGCAGATGCATGGCGCGGGCGCGGTCGGCGGCCAGACCCTGGTCGGCATCGCGGCCGTCAACCGGCTGATGACGGCGCTGGGCTCCTCGGCTGCCCTGTGGCCGTTCGGCACGGGCTGGCGGGCGCTTGCGGCCGAAGACGTCGAGCCCCTGTCGGCCCTCGTGGTCGAGGTCTGGCCGTCCCTGTTCGACGCGAAGCCGAACGAGGGTGAGTTCAAGGACCAGGCCCAGGTGCGCGTCACCGCAGAAGCCTTCGCCAATATGGATGACCGCGGCGAACTCGCGGCGGCCTTCGCCCCGCCCAAGGGCGCCTCCGACGCGCTGATCCGTCAGGTCGAGACGGAAGAGGGCTGGATCCTCGGCGTCAACCGCCTGCCGCCCGCCTAGCGCTCAGGGTCGCCGACAAAGTCCTGGGCGAACTCAGGCGCGTCCTCCTGGTCCAGCAGGTCCAGCTCGTCGTCCCCGTCCGATGCGCGGCCCGGGTCGGGCACCTCAAAGCCGCTGGGCATGGACATGTCCAGCAGACCCGCGGCCTTCATCTCCTGCACGCCCGGCATGTCGTTCAGGCTGGCCAGACCGAAATGCTCAAGGAACCGGTCGGCGGTGCCATAGGTGACCGGCCGCCCCGGCGTGCGCCGACGTCCGCGCAGACGGACGAAGCCCATCTCCAGCAGCTGGTCGAGCGTCCCCTTGGACAGAGACACCCCGCGCACGCTCTCGATCTCCGCCCGGGTCACCGGCTGGTGGTAGGCGACGATGGCCAGGGTCTCGAGCGCGGCCTTCGACAGGCGGCGCGGTTCCTCGCGCTCCTCGGTCATCAGGAACGACAGGTCCGCCGCCGTGCGGAAGCTCCAGCGATCGGCCACGACCTGCAGGGTCACGCCCCGGTCCCGGTATCTCTCGACCAGCCGCGCCAGCGCCCGTCCGACATCGGCGTCCTCTGGCAGGCGCCGGGCTATGTCCGCCGCCGACAGCGGCCCGGCCGCCGCGAACAGCAGGGCCTCGACCCGGCGTTCGATCTCGGTGTCGTCGGGTCGGAAGGCCAGCCCCGTCTTCGTTTCGGTCGTCTCTTCACTCATGGCGTCAGTTCCAGCGGCTGGCCCTGCGCGCGCCGCCGCAGATAGACATCGGCAAAGGCCTCGGGCTGGGTCACGTCCAGCGCCCCTTCCTTGACCAGTTCCAGACTGGCCGACAGGGTCGAGGCGACATAGCTGGCCTGGCTGGGGCCCTCGCGCTCGTGTCCCTCTTCCGGCGTCTCCGCCCGGGGCGCGACCTCGCCCAGCGTCGTCCAGTCCTCCATCTCGGGCAGTCGCTCGCGCAGCCAGTCGCGGGCCGCCTCCAGCGGAAAGGCCTCAACCCTGAGGCCCGGGTTGTAGGCGCGGCGCTCGGCCCGCCTTCGCTGGTTCACATAGGCGCTCATCAGCTCATACAGGCTGGCGTCGATCTGGTCGGACGGCACGATCACGGTCGCCTCGGGATCGCCCCGGGTAAAGACGTCGCGCTTCAGGATCGGCTGGCGCATCAGGGCCTCTCCCGCCGTGCGCATGGCCTCCAGTTTCCGCAGCCGGAACGCCAGCGCCGCCGCCATCTCCTCGGCCGGAATTTCCGCATCCGGCGCGGCCCCGGTCCGCGGCAGCAACAGCCTCGACTTCAGATAGGCCAGCCAGGACGCCATCACCAGATAGTCCGCCGCCAGGGCGAAATTCCGTCGCCGCGCCTCGTGCACGAAGGCCAGATATTGTTCGGCCAGCCGCGTGATCGACAGGGTCAGCAGGTCGACCTTCTGGTTCCGCGCCAGCGCCAGCAGCACATGCAGGGGCCCCTCATAGCCGTCCAGATCGACGACGAAGGCCTCCTCCGGCTCGACCGCCTCGACTGCGGCAAAGTTCAGATTGGGCTGGAAAGGCCGGGTCACCCCTGCGCCTCCCCGACGTCCGGACCGGCCTTCGCCGCAAGATACGGCGCCATCTTCCGGTCGAAACGCGCCCGGGCCGCCACCGGATCGAACGGCTCCGGCGCCTGCACGATGCGCGCAAGAGCGGCTTCAGCGCGCCGGGCCGACTTGCCCTTCAGCTTGCCCACGCCGGCGGCCACCTGCCGCATTTCCTCCATGTCGCCGTTCCAGTGCAACACCAGATCACAGCCGGCCTTCAGGGAGGCCTCGGCCCGCTCGGTCAGGGTGCCGGACAGGGCATTCATCACCAGATCGTCCGAGAGCAGCAGGCCCTGGAAGCCGAGGTGCTTCCGGATCAGCTTGATGGCCTTCTTCGACTGTGTGGCCGGGTTCTTCGGATCGATGGCGGTAAAGACGACATGGGCGGTCATGGCGATCGGCATGTCCGACAACGCCTTGAACGGCGCGAAGTCCCACCCATCCAGCGTATCAAGGTCCGCGTGGACGGTTGGCAGTTCCTTGTGGCTGTCGGCAAAGGCGCGGCCATGACCCGGCATATGCTTGATCACAGGCAGGACGCCCCCCGCCATAAGCCCCTCGGCGGCGGCGCGGCCCAGCACGGCCGCGGTTGCGGGATCGGTGGCATAGGCCCGATCGCCGATGATGTCATGGGCCCCCGCCACCGGAACGTCCAGAACCGGCAGGCAGTCAATGGTGACCCCGACGGCCCTGAGATCGTGCGCCATCAGCCGCGCGCCCAGACGGACCATTTCACGCGCCGTCGAAAGGTCATTGCTGGCCTTCAGATAGGCGTCCCCCGGTGGATATTTCGGCCAGTGCGGCGGGCCCATGCGCTGGACCCGGCCTCCCTCCTGATCAATGAGGACAGGGGCGTCGGGATCACCGACGCTGTCGCGCAGGTCCGAGGTCAAGGCCAGTACCTGCTCCGGGCTGTCGACATTGCGCCGGAACAGGATGAAGCCCCACGGGCGGGTGTCGGCGAAGAAGGCCCTCTCCTCCGGCGTCAGGCGATGGCCGCTACAGCCATATATGACGGCGCTTCTCACCTCGGATCAGCGCACGATGCAGTCGCCGCCCGAGGCCTTGATGGCGTCGCACAGCCCCTGGGCCTGTTCGCGGCTCAGCCCCGAAACCGTCGTCCGGTACAGGGTCGAACCGCTGGACGAGGTAACCTCCTGAACCCGCTTGACCGCGCCCTCGGTGAACTGGCTGTAGCGCCCGACGATCCGACCATATTCGCTGTCGGCCAGTCCGGGGGTCGAAAACGCGCCGATCTGCACCGACGAACTGCCCCCGCCTGCGACCGCAGGACGGTCGGCGGGCTGAGGCCGCGCCGGAGCAGGTGTTGCCGCCTCGGCCGGGCGGGCATCGGGCCGGATCACCTCGGGCGGCGGCACATAGGTGGGCGCGGTGACGAGGGGCTCGGCCCCGTCATAGACGTCGATCCCCTCCGCCGGATCGACCGGCTGGGCGTCCTCCGCGGGCTCGACCTTGAGCTCGCCCACGGGCGTCCCGATCGCGGGCGGTGCGTCCTCGGAGCCGCGCGGCCCGGCTCGGTAATAGAGAACCACGACAATGATCAGCAGCAGCAGGACGGCCGCACTGATGATCAGGGTCACCGGCGGACCGCCGACACCCCCGCGACGCGCGTCATACCCGCCGCCGCCCCGGCGAAACGGCAGGTCCTCATCGGTCGGCGGCGTATAGGCACCGCGCTCGCGACCGGCGCCCGGGTCCTGGCGATAGGGGTCTTCGTGCGACATCAGGAGCCTCGATGGAAATCCGTCCGCGAATCGTGCGGCTGAGCGTCTATTCTAGCGCCCCCGGCAGGCGCATTCGAATCACAGATCCAGTGCCAGATCGAGTGTGAACAGCTTTCTGTGCTCCTCGATCGCATATCGGTCGGTCATGCCGGCGATATAGTCACAGACGGCCCGCGCCCGCCGGCCCGCATCCTTGCCGTCGGCCCGTGCCGCCCATTCCGGCGGAAGGATGTCCGGCTCGGCGAGAAACAGCTCAAACATCTCCGCCAGGATCCGCCGCGCCTGGCTCCGGGTGCGATTGACCCGATAGTGCCGGTACATGCGCGTGAACAGGAACCGGCGCAGCGCCCCCAGATCGGCCAGCATGTCGGGCGAAAAGGCGACCAGCATCCGCTTCGCCCCCCGCACATCCTCGACCGTCTCGATGCCATCGGCCTTCAGTCGCCGCGTCGTCTCGGCCAGCACATCCTCGATCATGGCCCCGATCATGCGCCGCACGGCCTCCAGCCGGATCATCCGGGCGTCCAGATCAGGCCAGTCGTCGTGCGTGCCCTTCAGGATCGGCCCGATCAGCGGCACCTCCATCAGGTCCTCAAGGGTGAACAGCCCCGCCTGCACCCCGTCGTCGACATCATGATTGTTGTAGGCGATGTCGTCGGCGATAGCCGCGACTTGGGCTTCCAGCGAGGCAAAGCTGTCCAGCCTCAGGTCCCAGTCCTTCGAGAACTCCGCCACCGGCTGCCACGCCGGCCGTTCCAGCATGCCGTCGACCGGGCCATTGTGCTTGATGATGGCTTCCAGCGTCTCCCAGCTCAGGTTCAGGCCCAGAAAGTCCGGATAGCGCTCTTCCAGCCGGGTCACGACGCGGAAGGTCTGGACGTTGTGATCAAAGCCACCCCACGGCTCCATACAGGCCTGAAGCTCATCCTCGCCGGCATGGCCGAACGGCGGATGCCCCAGATCGTGCGCCAGCGCCACGGCCTCGGCCAGATCGGTGTCGAGCCGCAGGGCATGGGCCAGCGAGCGGGCAATCTGGGCCACTTCCAGACTGTGGGTCAGCCGGGTCCGATAGTGGTCGCCCTCATGCGCCACAAAAACCTGCGTCTTTTCCTTCAGCCGGCGAAAGGCGGTCGAGTGGATGATCCGGTCACGGTCGCGGGCAAAGGCCGTACGCGTCCGGCTGGCTGGCTCGGGCACACGCCGTCCCAGCGTGTTTGCGGCATCCAGGGCATAGGGGGCGAGGCGACGATCGGTCAGCGGTCTTGATCCCGATGGGAAGTCAGGCATTGCAGTGGCCCGGGGCGGCCTCATATAGGGCGGTATGACCGAACGATCCACAGACTTCCGGGTCGAGGCCAGCGGCGATGCCGGCGCCCGCGCTGCAACCCATGGGCTGACGCTCTCTGCGGCCGCCGCCGCGCGGCTGGCACGCCTGTCCGAAACGCGCGGCACGTCGCTGATGCTGCGGGTCGCGGTCGATGGCGGGGGTTGCTCGGGCTTTCAGTACCGGTTCGATCTGGTCGGGTCCGCCGAGGACGACGACATCCGCATCCGCAACGATGACCAAACCGCCCTTGTCGATCCGGTCTCCCTGCCCTTCCTCGCCGGTTCGGTGATCGATTTCGTCGATGACCTCGCCGGAGCGCAGTTTGTGGTCCGCAACCCCAACGCCGCTTCCAGCTGCGGCTGCGGCGTCAGCTTCTCGATCTGACAGCCCGCGCCATCCCCGGATCAAGTCCGAGGAGGACGTCTCAACGACCTACACTTGCATTTAGGGGATTTCCTAATTAGGAAGATCCCATGAACACCCTGTTCAAGGCCCTGTCGCATCCCGTGCGGCGCCGGATCATTGAAATGCTCCGGCGGGGGCCGATGGCATCGGGCGACATCGCGGCCGCATTCGACATGACCTGGCCCACCGTGACCGGCCACCTCAATGCGCTGAAGGAGGCCGGTCTGGTCAGCCCGGAGCGCGAGGGCACCACCATCCGCTATCGCCTCGACATTTCCGCCGTAGAGGAGGCGCTTGCCTTCCTCCTGTCGATCACCGGGGCCCGTGCGCCCGCTGATGGAGACAAGGACCATGAGTGACACCCGCAATTCCGCCTCGGCCCTCGACCTGGCTACCCTTGGCATTTCCGCCATCCTGTTCGGCCTCGGCCTCTGGGTCTTCCTCGCCGGGCCGACGGGGCTGATGCCCGTCCATTTCAACATTCGGGGCGAGGCCGACGACTGGGCCGGACGCGAAACGGTGGGCGCCGTGATCTTCGGTCTCGGAGGACTGTTGCTGCTTCTCAGCGGGGGCATGGGCTGGTTCGCGCGCCGCGCGGACGACCCTGCCCGCAGGCGGTCCCTGCGCTTTGCCCAGCTGGTGGTCCTGCTGTCGATGACCGGAGTCTCCCTGTTCGTGGCCTCCCTCAGCCTCTCGGGCGCAACCTCGATCGGCACCGTCCTGCCCATGGCGGGGATCAGCGCCATCCTGATGCTGACCGGCGCCTTCCTCGGCCGCGTCGGCCCCAATCCCTTCGTCGGCGTCCGCACCCCCTGGGCGTTCAAGAGCAGGCTGGCGTGGGAGCGCTCCAACCGCCTCGCCGGTCGCCTGCTGTTCCTGATCGGTCTTTTCGGACTGGTCAGCGCCCCCTTCCTGCCCCCGCCGTTCGGCGTCATTGCCATGGTTGTCGCCGTGCTGGTCGCGGTCGTCCTTTCCGTGGTCGAGAGCTGGCGGGTCTGGCGCAACGACCCCGACCGCCAGCCCTTCTGATCCTGTTCCATCGAGACGGAGACACCCTATGCTGTCCGCCCTGATCGCCGCCGCCGCCCTGACCCTGACCCCCCAGGACCCCGGCACCGCCGTGACCCTCCAGACCGAGGTCGGCCCCCTGCACGGCACCTGGCTGGCGCCGGCGGATGCGCCCCGCGCCGTAGGCGTCATCATTGCGGGCTCCGGCCCCACCGACCGCGACGGCAACAGTGCCCAGGGCATCCGCGCCTCCACCTATCGCCTGCTGGCCGAAGACCTGGCCGATCAGGGCATCGCCACCGTCCGTTACGACAAGCGCGGTGTCGGCGAGAGCCTGTTCACCGGGATGGCCGAGCAGGATCTGCGCTTTTCCCAACTGGTCGATGACGCCATCGGCTGGGCCGAACAGGCCGCTGAACGGGCTGGCCTGCCTTGCGCCTGGCTGATCGGCCACAGCGAGGGGGCGCTGGTCGCCCTCGCCGCCACCGACCGCGACACCTCGGCCATCTGTGGTCTGGTGCTGATTTCCGGCGCCGGTCGCCCGGCCCGCATCGTTCTGGAGGAACAGCTGGGCCCGCAACTGCCCGAGCCGATGCGCACCCGGGCCTTCGCTGCGCTGGCCGAGCTGGAGGCCGGGCGCGAGGTCGAGCCCATCCCCGGGCTGGAGGCGCTCTTTCGCCCCTCGGTCCAACCCTATCTGATCTCGTGGCTGGCCCTCGACCCGCGCCAGTTGATCGCCGCGTATGACGGTCCCGTTCTGATCGCCCAGGGTCTGACCGACATCCAGACCACCGAAACCGACGCGCGCGCCATGGCCGAAGCCCGGCCCGATGCCACCCTCGTGCTATGGCCCGGCGTCAACCATGTCCTCAAATATGCCCCGAGCGAGCGTCGGGCCAACATCGCCACCTACGGCGATCCCGACGCGCCGCTGGCCGGTTCGGTCGTTCCCGCCATCGCCGGCTTTATCCTCGCCCCGCGCTAGCCCGCGGGCTGCAGCGTGTCGTCAAACCGCACCGGGCGGCCGTGTGCGCTGCCCTGCAGCTCACCGTCGCGCATCACCACCCGGCCGCGCACGATCGTCGCCATGGGCAGGCCCTGAACCTCCATGCCGTCGAACGGGGTCCAGCCCGAGCGCGTCGCCATGTCCTCATGCCTGAGTACCGCCTTCGCCTTCAGATCGACCAGCGTCAGGTCGGCGTCATAGCCCTCTGCCATCCGCCCCTTGCCGGCGATGTTGAAGATGCGCTGCGCACCCGCCGAGGTCAGGTCGATGAACCGCTCCAGCGTCATCCGCCCCTTGGCCACATGGTCCAGCATGACCGGCACCAGCGTCTGCACGCCCGGCATGCCCGACGGCGAGGCCGGATAGGGCCGGGCCTTCTCTTCCAGCGTGTGCGGGGCGTGGTCCGAGCCCAGCACGTCGACAACCCCCTGAGCGATGCCGCGCCACAGCCCCTCGATATGCGGCCGGTTGCGGATCGGCGGATTCATCTGGGCGAGCGCCTTGAGCCGGACATAGGCCTCGTCGCCGTCCAGCGTCAGGTGCTGGGGCGTCACCTCGACCGTCGCCACATCCTTCGCGCCGGCCAGGAATTCGATCTCCTCGGCAGTGGTCACATGCAGCACGTGGATGCGCGCCCCGCACTCGCGGGCCAGCCCCACCAGCCTGCGGGTGCTGCGGACCGCGCTTTCAACGTCGCGCACCTCCGGGTGGCTGGTCCAGTCACCGGGCCGCGCCAAAGCGCGCCGCTCGGCCAGCCTGTATTCGTCCTCCGAGTGGAAGGTGGCCCGGCGGTTCACCCGCTTCAGGATGTCACGAACCCCGTCGTCATCGGCGACCAGCAGCGTGCCGGTCGAGGCGCCCATGAACACCTTGACCCCGCAGCACCCCGGCAGCCGCTCCAGCTCATCCAGCCAGGCCGCATTCTCGTGTGTCCCGCCGACATAGAAGGCGTGATCCGTCCACATCCGGTCGCGCGCCCGGGCCAGCTTGTCGGCCAGGGCCCCGGCATCGGTGGTCGTGGGATCGGTGTTCGGCATTTCGAACACCGCCGTGACCCCGCCGAGGGCCGCCGCCCGGCTGCCGGTCTCGAGATCCTCCTTCCACTCCAGCCCCGGCTCGCGGAAGTGGACCTGGGTGTCGATCACCCCGGGCAGCACAGTCAGGCCGGTGGCGTCCACCACCTCCCCAGCCGAGGCCTGCGACAGGTCGCCGACAAAGGCGATCCGTCCGTCGCGCACGCCCACATCAGCGGGTCCTCGTCCGGCGTGATTGGCGACCTCTCCGCCCCGCACGATCAGGTCAAAACCCTTGCCCATGGCGAACCTCCTGCCGATCAGATCAGGCGCCGGGGATCAGGCGCCGCATACAGGCTTTCAACACTCTCTCGGCCGGCAGGTCCATCATATGCTGCAGGGCCTGGTTGAAATGCGGATCCATGGCGCGGAATTCGTCAAAGCGGCGCGGCCCGCGCAGGGTCTCGCCGCCCCACGGCCCGCGCACCGACTCGTCCGACGGCCCGAAGACGGCCGTGACCGGCACACCTGCCGCGACCGCCAGCTGGGTCCACAGGGAATCCCCGCCCAGATAGAAGTCCGCCCGCCGCAGGGCCGCGACGGTCGCCAGCGGTGACAGCTTGCCCTGCGCCTCGATCACCCGCTCGCGTCGCACGGCCAGCCGGATGGTATGGGCGGCGTCGCGGTCGCCCGCGCCTCCCACGATCAGCAACCGCCCGCCCGCCAACGGCCCCCCTTCGCCCAGCAGGGCCAGCGCCACCTTGGCATAGCGCTCGGCGGGCCACAGACGCCCGATCCAGTCCGCCCCCGGCCCGATGGCCAGCAGCGGCCCCGCAGCCGGCCCCAGCAGGGCTTCAGCCTCGGTGACGTCCTCCGGTGCCGGATGCAGGCGCGGCGCAGGCACCTCATCAAGTTGCAGAACACGGGCTGCCGCCTCCACGGCGTGCAGACCGTCCGGCATTTCTCCCCGCACAGCCCGCTTCCTGCGCCGTAGCCAGCCCGACAGCTTCGTGCCTCGCATATCGACGACCAGACCCCAGTGCGTGCCACGCACCTGGTTCCACAGGCCCGTCAGTTCGGCCAGCCCCTCGCCTTTCAGGATCAGTGTCCGGTCCAGCCTCGGTACGCCGGCGAACAGCGGCGCGCTGTCGGGGGACCCGACGATCGTAAACCGGGCCTGCGGCAGGGCCTCGACCAGATGGTCCAGCACGCCGGAGCCCATCACCGCCATCGCGGGGTCGGCTTCCGCGATGTAGAGGACGGGAAAGGCCGTGCGCATGATACGCACCGTATACGGATTCTCGCGGGCGGGCAGCCTCATCGCCCTCTCGCCAAGGCGCCCGGCTCCCCCTATCTGTGGACCATGTCTGCCCGCATCGCCTCCCAGGTCACGACTCTGGCTGATCGCGCTCTCGTCCGGGTCAGCGGCCCGGATGCAAGGACCTTCCTCAACGGCTTGCTCACGCAGGAGGTTCTGACCCTCGCGCCCGGCGAGCTGCGCTTTGGGGCCTTGCTGTCGCCGCCGGGGCGTCTGCTGTTCGACCTTTTCCTGCTCGGTCAGGACGGCGGAGTCGTCCTCGATGTCGCCGCCGACCGCAGGGACGCCCTGATCCAGCGGCTCTCGCTCTATCGTTTGCGCGCCGACGTCACCGTCGCCCCCGACGACGGCGCGGTGCAGGTCCTGTGGCCCGCCGGTCCCGATACACCCGGCGTCCCCGACCCGCGCCTCCCTGCCTTGGGGAACCGTCACTACGGCGCGTCGCTTCCGACCACCGACGCCCCCGAAGCCTGGCACGACCACCGCCTGTCCCTTGGCATTCCCGACCCCGCCCGTGACGGCGGACAGGACACCACCTATCCGATCGAGGCCAATCTCGATCTCCTGCACGGCATCGATTTTTCCAAGGGCTGTTTCATCGGGCAGGAGACGACCTCGCGGATGAAACGGCGAGGCGCCATCCGCAACCGCATGCTGCCGCTCGAAGTCGACGGTCCCCTGCCCCCGCCCGGCACCGAGGTCCTGAACGGCGAGCGCCGCGCGGGCCAGACCCTGTCGGGTCAGGGCAACCGCCTCATGGCCCTCCTTCGCCTCGACCGGCTGGACGGCGACCTGACGGTGGACAGCCGACCCGCCCGCGTCCTCTGGCCCGACTGGCTGCCCCGGGACTAGCCGGGCAGCCTCCGGACCGGGCCGTCCCAGTCCGGGGCAGCGATCCTCAAGGCGGTCGTCAGCCACCGTACCCGGGTCGCCGGATCCTGCGTCAGCCGCGCCACGCTGACCATCGGTGCCACCATCGACGGATGACCCTGCCCCCGGAACTGCAGGATCGACAGCAACGCCGCCTCATAGGCCCGGATCGCGGCATCCCCCTGTCCGTCGCGCTCATAGACCTCCGCCAGCCACAGCTGCGACGCAATCAGGGCGTCGGGGCTGGTCTGGCCCAGCTCGCCGACCACGCCCGGCGGCTGCACCACGGCCTTGCTGTCCTGGGCGCGCGCTTCATCCGCCAACGCGACGGCGAGGCCGAGGACGATCAGGACAAGCAGGAACGGTATGCGGGTCACCCGCGCTCCTTGCCAGACCCTCGCCGCCCCGACGTCTGACGGGACATGACTCTTGCCTTCGACGCCCCGCCCGGCGACCTTGCAGCCATGACCGACTCGCCCGTGCCCGACACGACCGGCCGCTGTGGCTGGTGCGGCACCGATCCCCTCTATGTCGCCTATCACGACGAGGAATGGGGCGTGCCCGAGCGCGACTCGCGGGCCCTCTGGGAAAAGCTGGTGCTGGACGGCTTCCAGGCGGGCCTGTCCTGGATCACCATCCTGAAGAAGCGCGAAGCCTTTCGGGCCGCCTTCGACAATTTCGACCCGGAAAAGGTCGCCCGCTACGGCGACGCCGACCGCCAGCGCCTGCTGAACGACGCCGGCATCGTCCGCTCGGCGGCCAAGATCGATGCGGCCATTTCCGGGGCCCGACGCTGGCTGGACCTTCAGGACCAGGGCCGCGACATGTCGGACTGGCTGTGGTCCTTCGTGGGGGGTCAGCCCATCCAGAACCATTGGCAGGCGATGGCCCAGGTCCCGGCCCAGACGCCACAATCGGTGGCCATGGCCAAGGCCCTGAAGGCCGAGGGCTTCAAATTCTGCGGCCCGGTGATCGTCTATGCCTTCATGCAGGCGACGGGCATGGTCAACGATCACGTGACGACCTGCCCCCGTCACGCGCCCCTGTCCGGCGGGCAAGGCTGATGCAGCTCCGCCCCGATCTGTCATTGGAACAGGAATGGGCCGCCCAGGGTCTGGTCTGTGGCGTGGACGAGGCCGGTCGAGGCCCCTGGGCCGGGCCGGTCAGCGCGGCGGCGGTCATCCTCGACCCCGCCCATCTGCCGGAAGGGCTGAACGACTCCAAGGCCCTGTCAGAGGCGGCCCGCGAGGCCGCCGAAGCCGATATCAAGGCCCGCGCCCTATGCTGGTCCGTGGCCTTTGCGACCGTGGAGGAGATCGACCGTCTGAACATCCTGCGCGCCACCGAACTGGCCATGCGCCGCGCGGTTCAGGGTCTGGCGCCCTGCGCGGCCCTCGCCCTGATCGACGGCAATCATGCCCTGGACGTCGGCTGCCGCTCGGTTGCGGTCATCAAGGGCGACGCGCGTTCGGCCTCCATCGCCGCCGCCTCCATCCTCGCCAAGACGGCACGGGACCGGTTGATGTATCAGTTGGAAGACGAGCACCCCGGCTACGGCTTTGCCCGGCACAAGGGTTATGGCGTGCCGCTGCATCGTCAGGCGCTGGACCGGCTGGGTCCGTGCAGCCAGCACCGGCGCTCCTTCGCGCCGATCCGGTTGATGATCGAAGAGACACTCAGCGCCTAAAGCGCCATGGCTCCGCCCAGCAGGGCTCCCAGCAGGGCCGCCAGCAGCGCCCCGCCGACCAGAATCATCCAGTGCGGGACCTCTTCGTCCCCGGCTCCGGGCGCCTCCACATTGGCCGCTGCGAACCGGTCCCGGCGCGGTTCGGGCGCCCGCCAGGCCACCGTCTGGAAGGCATCAATCGCCCGCTCCGACCGGACCAGACCCCGGCCCGCAAATCTGGCCTCGCTGCCCATATCATCCGCTTGCATATCTCTGATCGTCTGCATGACGACCAAACGGCATCAAAACCGGACGGTTCCGCCGGATCAAGCCGCTTGCGGGAGGGCCACGGGCTCGGGCGTCACGACGAACAGCAGTTCGACATTCCGCAGGCGGCCGACCGTGCCGACCTTTTCGCCCTTCGGATTATGGATGCCGATGCGCGCCCCGACATAGCGGGGGTGGGCGATCTCGATCACCTGCACATGGCCTCGCGCCGACAGCATCCCGGTCAGCGCCTCCCGGTCCAGATAGCCCTCATCATTGAACGAGACGACCAGATTGGGCGCCCTCAGCCCCTCGATCACCGCCGCCAGCGCCGGCCCGATGCCCGGCCGGCTGTTGAAGGCGCTTTTCCGTGTCTTCACATCGATCCGCTTGTTGGCCACGCCATAGGTCTCGGGCTTGTCCCACAGCACCAGACTCTCCCAGCAGTGGTAGTTGCCCAGATAGGAATGCTGGTTGTAGGGCGGGTCCAGATAGACCAGATCGGCCTCGATCTCGGGCGCGATCTCGACAGCATCGGCCTGCGTCGCCCGGCACGGCGCCCCCACCGACGGCAGCACATCCGGCATCCGCAGTTCCAGGGGTTTGAGCGCCCGCGGGGCCCACCGTTTCATATAGGCCATCTGAACCCCCGCCGTGGAATCGACCCGGTCGGCCGCCTCCATCAGGCTGACCAGCACGATGGCCTTCAGTTCCGGCTCCAGATCCAGCGCCTCGATCCGCTCGCGCACGGCATCGATCCGGGCGCCATTGTCCGGATGGAAATAGCGGGCGTCCTCGCAGAAGGCCCGGGTGAACCAGCCCGGCTCGGGCTTCAGCGCGCGCAGCTCGGCCAGCACCGCCTCCGCTCGGTCCAGCCACCGCTCGCGATCCGCCTGCACATAGGCGGTGGCCAGAGTATGGGCATAGGCGTTGTGGTCGTTCGACCAGACGCGGTAGCCCGCCCGCTTCAGCGCATGCCCGACCCGCGCCGACCCGGAAAACAGGTCGCAGACGGTCGTCCCCGGCCCCGCCAGCGCGCCGATCGCCGAGGTCACCTGCCCCAGCAACGCCCGCTTCGAGCCGATATATTTGATCATCCGGGGCCGTCAGATCTTCCGGGCGCGTTTCGCCTTCGACGGAGCATGCGCCAGCCGCAACAGATTCGCAGCCCCCGGCGCTCCGAACGGCGTCCCGGCCAGGATCAATATCCTCTGCCCCGGCTGGGCCAGACCATAGTCCATGGCCCCGCTGACCGCATCGTCGGTCACCTGTTCCAGCGACTCCGGCTGGCGGCCCAGCCGTGGCTCCAGTCCCCAGACCAGCGCCAGCCGCCGCGCCGTGTCCGGATTGGGGGTCAGGGCCAGCACGGTGTGCAGCGGCCGCTCGCGCGCCATCCGCCGGGCCGTTCCGCCCAGGGTCGTGAACACGACGATACAGGCCGTCGATTGCGCCTCGCCCGCCTTGCGCGCCGCGGCCACAAGGGCGTCGGCGTCAATGTCGTCCATGCCGGCGTGTTCGGCGTCCATCAGACTGGGCCAGACCGGGTCCCGCTCCACCCGCTCCATGATACGGTTCATGATGGTCACCGCCTCGACCGGATAGTCCCCCGAGGCCGTCTCGGCCGACAGCATCAGGGCATCGGCCCCCTCATAGACGGCATTGGCGACATCGCTGGCCTCCGCCCGGGTGGGCGCAGGCGACCCCGTCATCGACTCCAGCATCTGGGTCGCCACGATCACCGGCACGCCCCTGTGACGCGCCGCGCGGATAATGGCCTTTTGCGCGACCGGCACCTCCTCGGGGTCCAGCTCCACGCCCAGGTCGCCGCGCGCGACCATCACCCCGTCGGAATAGTCCAGAATGGCTTCCAGATCGCTCAGCGCCTGGGGCTTTTCGATCTTGGCCAGACAGGCCGCCTTGCCGTTCACCAGCCGCTTCAGCTCGGCCATGTCCTCGGCCTTCTGGACAAAGCTCAGCGCCACCCAGTCCACCCCGATCCTGAGCGCAAAGGCCAGGTCTTCGCGGTCCTTGGGCGTCAGGGCCGAGACGGGAATGACCGCTTCCGGCACGGCGACGCCCTTGCGGTCCGACAGTTTAGAGCCGCTCTCGACCGTCACATCGGCCCAGTCGTCCGACCGCTTGCCGACGCGCAGCCGCACCCGCCCGTCATCCAGCAGCAGCAGCATGCCCTCGCGCAGGGCCTTGAAGATTTCCGGATGCGGCATCTGCACCCGCGTCTCGTCCCCGGGCGCGGGGTCGAGGTCGAACCGCATCCTGTGGCCCGGCTTGATGTCGATCTCGACATCCCGGAACCGGCCCAGTCGCAGCTTGGGCCCTTGCAAATCAGCCAGCACACCCAGCGGCCGCTTCAGCGCCATCTCGGCCCCGCGCACCGCCTTCAGCGCCGCCGCATGGTCGTCGTGCGAGCCATGGCTGAAGTTCAGGCGGAACACATCCACCCCGGCCTGGGCCAGGGCCTTGACCGTGCCGGGCGACCGGCTGGCCGGTCCCAGGGTCGCAACGATCCGGGCGTGTCGGGCTCTCTTCATCGAATATCCATGCCAACGGAGGGGTTTCCCCCTTGTGCCCACGAAAGCGCCTCGGGTTAAGGGCGCCCTCCGCCCCGAAACACGAAGTGAGAACCGCTGCCGGGACTGGTGCGAGCGGCGGGGGTCGAACCCGCATGACCGAAGTCGAGCGATTTTAAGTCGCTTGCGTCTACCAGTTTCGCCACGCTCGCCAGAGGCCTATTGCGCCGCCCGTAAGACCCGGAAGTCGATGTCGGAATTGGCCAGCAGCCACAGGAAGGCGGCCCACGCGGCGACATTCTGGTCCAGCGCCTCCGGGTCGATCCGGTCCAGCACATCGTCGGCCGTATGGTGCCAGTTGAAATAGTCCATGCCGTTCTGGTTCAGGCGGAAGGCGGGCACCCCGGCCTGCACCAGCGGCGTGGTGTCGGGCCCGCCCCCGGTGGCCGGCGCCGGATCGAACAGAATGCCCAGCGGCGTCAGCACCCGCATGGCCGCCCGACGCAGCTCGCTGTCCCCGGCCCCGGCCGGCAGGGCCAGACTGTAGATCCGGCCCGCGCCAAAGTCGCTTTCGCTGGCGGCAATATGCATCTCCAGCTCGTCGGCCCGGCGGTCGGCATAGAAGCGCGCGCCCGCCAGACCCTGCGAGGGCGGCGGCTGGCTGACCTCCTCCGATCCCCACCAGACCACGCGGATCGTGCGACGCGGCTGGACCGGCAGGTCCTCGATCAGCTTCAGCGCCGCCGTGGTGATGGCGATGCCCGCCCCGTCGTCGATAGCCCCGGTGCCCAGGTCCCAGCTGTCCAGATGGCCGCCGATGACGATCACCTGATCCGGGAATTCCGAGCCGACCACCTCGGCCACGACATTCTGCGAATGGCTGTCGGCGACAAAGCCCGCACCCGAGACCAGCCGCATCCGGATCGGCTCATCGGTCAGGCGTTGTGCGCGCCGCAGCTGGTCGGCGTCCGGCGGACTGATGGCAAAGGCCGGGATCTGGCCCTCGCCCACCCGGGTCGCGCCGGTATGGGCAAAGCGGTGGTCGTGGGTGCCCAGCGAGCGCAGCACATAGCCGACCGCCCCGCGCTTCGCCGCCTCGAACGGCCCCTGCCCGCGGATGGGCGAACTGGTGCCATAGCCGCGCCCGTCCTGGGCCGGCACCGTATCCTGCAGCACCACCACAATTTTTCCGCTCAGCGAGCCCTCGGGCTGGTCCAGCAGCTCCTGATAGGTCTCGAAGATCACCGCCTCGGCCTCGATGCCGTCGGGCGGGGTCGAGATCGTTCCGCCCAGCGCGGTCGCCACCAGCGCCTGGGGAAACGGCGACAGGATTTCGACCCGTGTCTCCCCGCGTTCCCACAGCTTCAGCGGAAAGGATTCGATCTCGACATTGGCAAAGCCCATGCCGGTCATAAGCTCGACGCCCCACTGCGCCGACGCCTGCTCCGAAGCCGAGCCGGCCGGACGCGGTCCGAAGCGGGTGGTCAGTTCCTCGACGATCTCCCACGCCCCGCTGCCCTCAAGGGCGCGATCCCGCAGTTGCTCGGCGATGCGGACGTCCTCGGCGCTCTGGGCCATGGCCGCCGGCCCGCCCGCCAGAATCAGAAGGCCCAGGGCCCCCGCCAGTGCTGATGCTGCAAGCCCCATGGCCCTCTCCCACAATCACAGACCCGCAGTCCTAACGGCTGCGGACGAGGGCGCAAAGCCTGTTCCCGCGGGCGGCCTCAGACGTCCTGGAAATAGGGCTCGACCGTCCCCTGCAGCTTGACCGTCAGGGCCTTGCCGCGACGGTCCACGCGGTTGCCGACCGCCAGCCGCACCCACCCTTCCGAGACGCAATATTCCTCGACATTGGTCTTTTCCTCGCCCTTGAAGCGCACGCCCACGCCCCGGGCCAGCACGGCCTCATCGTGAAATTGGCTTTCGGGATCGACGCACAGGCGATCGGGCGGGGTATCGGACATGCCGGGTCCTCGGGCGAGCAGAACGGAGAGCGCCGTCATAGGGCCTCTGCCGATCAAGGCAAGGGGCGCGGCCTACTGCACCGTCTGGCGGGCCGGACTGCGGGCCGGGGTCTCGGCCGGAGACGATGCCCGCTCGGCCGGAGCAGCCTCGGCGGCCGGCGGCGGCGTCTGGCGGGCGGGCGGAGGGGTCTGGCGCGGCGTCTGGCGCGGCGGTGTCTGGCGCGCGGGCTGCGGACGGGTGGCCGCAGGAGGTGTTGCCGCGGGGGCCGGCGTGGTCGCAGCCGGGGGCGCTGTCGCGGGCGCGGGGGTCCCCTGACCTGCGGCGGCTGCCCGGGCCTCCAGATCCGGCCGTGTGTTACGGTTGGCCAGCTTTTCGGTCAGTTCGCGCGCCTCGGCCGGCGGCATCTGCGCCAGGATTGCGGCGAGCGCCCGGGGCCGCATGGCCGCCGCGACCGGCAGCCGCACCTCGTCGTCCAGGGCGGCGAACACGGCGGCCGCATCGCGCGGGCGCATGGCCGAATAGACCTGCACCAGACGATCGACCTCGGCCTGCTCCTTCTCGTCCAGCTGGCCGAGCATGCCCTCGACCTCGCCCTTCACGGCATTCAGCTCGGCAATACGGGCATCCAGCTTCTGCTCCGCAGCGATCAGGAGCGGCAGCATGGTCGCCAGCTCCTCCTCACGGGCGTCCAGTTCGACCCGGCGCCCCGACAGCGACTGGATGACCCGCAGTTCAGCCGGCGAGATCCCGGCCTGGTCCGCCAGCTGCTCATCGGTCAGGGTGCAGACTCCCGTGACCGGCGGGGTTGGGGTCGCGCCCCCCTCGGCCGGCGCGGCCTCCTCGGCCCAGGCGACGGCTCCGTCGAACAGGCCCGGCACCGTCCCGGCGGCCCGCACGGCGATCACACCGCCGATGGCGATGGCCACGAGAGGAAGCAGACGGGGCAGTTTGGACATGACGGGCTTTCAGACAGGACTGGGCGAGAGAGGGGTCAGGCAGCGAACAGGTCTTCATCCAGACTGCGCCGCGCGCGGTTCAGGCTTTGTTGAGCGGCATGGTTAGCGGCCAGGGCCTGCAATACAGGGGCGAAGCGGTCCGCAGCTCCGGCCTTCACGCCCGGCTGGACGGCCAGGCTCTCCAGCTTGCCGTAAAGGTCACCGGCGGGATCTGCGGCCAGGGACGGACGCGGCTTCGGTTCAGCGGCAGGGGGCGTCTCTCCCCCGGCCCGGCCGCCGCGTTCCTCGCGCGCGATCAGGTCTTCCAGCTCCTGCTTCAGGGCCCGCGCCTTGACGATCCGGTCGTGCAGCAGATCCGTCTCCTGGCCGGCGTCGCGCAGGGACTTGAGGGCCGACTCTGCCCGACCGGCGGCCGTATTCAGTTCAGAGATCGCGCCCGCAAAGGCGGCCTGTCCCTCACGCACGGCCTTCAGGCGCCGGTCCAGCCGCACGCCATAGGCGATGGCGCAGACCAGCAGCAGCATCAGGATGGCATCAAGAACCGTTCCGATCATGATGGACCCCTCTGTCTGGCCAAACGGTCGGCAACATCGACCCGGACCGGTGCCTCGACCCTGATGGCGATATTCTGGCCCTTGCGACCCATCCGCCCGGTCGTCAGCGGGATCGACCCGCTCCGGATCGAGATTTCGGAATTGGGCGTGGCGTTCAGCATCAGGGTGTCGCCCACCTTCAGATTCAGCACCCTGGACAGGGGGATCTGCTGCTCGTCGAGCACCGCGCGGACCTCGGTGCCCGTGGTCCAGAGTTCCGTCGCCAGGTGGCCTTCCCAGATGTTGTCGCGACCGAATTTCTCGCCCATGAACTGCTGCAGCAGCATCTTCCGGATCGGCTCCAGCGTGCCGTAGGGCAGCAGCAGCTCGATGCGCCCGCCCCGGTCTTCCATATCGATGCGCAGCTTCACCAGAATGGCCGCATTGGCCGGGCGGGCGATGGCGGCAAAGCGCGGATTGGTCTCCAGTCGATCCAGGTTGAAATGCACGGGCGTCAGCGGCTCGAACGCGGCTTTCGCGTCATTCAGCACCACCTCGACCATGCGCTGCACCAGCACCCGCTCGATCGTCGTATAGGGCCGCCCCTCGATCCTGAGCGCCGCCGTCCCGCGCCGCCCGCCCAGCAGCACATCCACGATCGAATAGATCAGGTTGGAATCGACCGTCAGCAGGCCATAGTTGTCCAGCTCCTCGGCCCGGAACACCGCCAGGATGGCCGGAAGGGGAATGGAGTTCAGGTAGTCGCCGAACCGGATCGACGAGATATTGTCGAGGCTGACTTCCACATTGTCGCTGGTGAAGTTGCGCAGCGACGTCGTCATCAACCGCACCAGGCGATCGAAAACGATCTCGAGCATCGGCAGGCGCTCATAGCTGACCAGCGCCGAATTGATGATCGCGCGTATGCCCGAGCGCTCATCGTCATCGCCGCTCATGTCGAAGCCGAGCAGGCTGTCGATCTCTTCCTGGTTCAGCACCCGCTCGGGCATCAGCGCCGACCGGCTCTCGCCGTCGTCGACGGTGCCGAACGGGTCGTCCTCGGTATCGGCGAGCGCGGCCTCGGCCATCCTAGTTCACCAGCATTTCTTCAATCAGCACGGCTTCTGCCTTGCCCGGCGCGAGGATCAGATTGACCCGCCGCAGAATCTCGGCCCGCAGCTGGAAATTGCCCGCCGAGCCGGCCAGGTCCTCGGTGCGCAGTTCCCGCAGAAAGCCCTGGAACATGTCCTGAAGACGCGGCATCTCGGCCATCAGCTGGTCGGCAAGATGCGCGTCCTTCAGCTCCAGCGTCAGGCGCAGCTTCAGATAGGCTGGCCGGCCGTCGGCAGTCTGAATGTTCACCACCATGTCGGGCAGGGTGTAAAAGGTCACGCCATCCGGGCCTTCGGTGATCTTGCCCAGAGCCGGATCGGCCTCGCCGCCGCCCTTGCCGCCGTGCCCACCGCCCTTGTCATCCTTCTTCTTGGCGCCGTGACCATCGTCCTTCGGCGCCTCATGTCCGTCGCCCCCCTCGGCCGCTGCCGGCTTGGGCGACAACATGAAGAAGGCGCCCGCGCCCCCGCCGCCCAGCACCAGCAGGACAACGGGGATGATGATGAACAGCAGCGGCAGCTTCTTCTTGGCGGGCGCCGCCTCGCCCTCGCCGTCGCCCCCTTCTCCGGCGCCTTCAGCCACGGCGACGTCGGTGCCCTCGGCCTTTTTCTTCTTGCCAAATTTCAGCATGCGCTATGGCCCCACTCTGACAGGACCAGAGAACCGGGTTTTGGTTAACGGGGCGTTTAGAACCGGCATTTCCTGCCGGGTGTCCGATCAGGCAAAAATCACAAGTTATTGTTCTTGTTCAATTAACCCTGTTGGCACACCGCTTGCGACAGACGGGGCGAAGGAGTTTCGCCTTGGAAAACGTCGCCTACATCGGTCTGTCACGCCAGATGACCCTGCGCCGCGAGCTCGATATCGTGGCCAACAACATCGCCAATGCGAACACCACCGGCTTCAAGGTCGAGCAGCTCATGGTCGGCACCGAGGTCGGCGAGGGCGCACGCAATGACGCGGTTCGCCCGGGGGTCAGCTTCGTCCTCGATCGCGGCGTGGGCCGCGACTACGGCCAGGGCGCCCTCTCCCAGACCGGCCGCACCCTGGACTTCGCCATTGAGGGCGAGGGGGCCTTCTTCACCGTCCAGGACGGCGACGCCGAGGCCTATACGCGCGATGGCGCCTTCACCATCAGCCCGGAGGGCCTGCTGGTCACGGCCGCCGGCCTGCAGGTTCTGGGTGACGGCGGCGAGATCCGGCTCGATCCGGCGCGCGGCGCGCCCCAGGTTGCCGGCGACGGCACCATCAGCCAGGACGGCCAGCTGGTCGGACGCCTGACGGTCGTGCGCTTCGACACCCTGTCGGTCCTCGAAAAGACCGGCAACGGCCTTTACCGCAACACCTCCAACGCCCAGCCGATGGAAGCCCCCGACGCCCGCATTCATCAGGGCATGCTGGAGGGATCGAACGTCAATCCGATCCTCGAAATCACCAATCTGATCGAGATCAGCCGCAGCTATGAGCGCATCTCGAGGATGATCGAACAAAGCAACGAACTGAGCCGCAAGTCCGTCGAGCGGCTGGGGCGCGTGAGCTGATGGCCACCCGTCCCCTTCCCCCTTCCCCCTCAAGGAGAGCCATCCCATGAGAGCGCTTCGCACCGCCGCCTCCGGCATGTCGGCCCAGCAGCTGAACGTGGAGGTCATCTCCAACAACATCGCCAACATGAACACGGTCGGCTTCAAGCGTCAGCGGGCCGAGTTCCAGGACCTGCTGTACCAGAATGTCGAGCGCATGGGCGGCAGCTCCTCGGCCCAGGGGACCGTGGTTCCGACCGGCATCCAGATCGGCGCCGGGGTCAAGGCCGGCAGTGTCTATCGCATCACCGAACAGGGCACGCCCACCCAGACGGGAAACCGCCTCGACCTGGCGATCGACGGCAAGGGCTATTTCCAGATCACCCTGCCCTCGGGCGAAACCGCCTACACCCGCGCCGGCAATTTCTCCGTCAATGGCGAGGGCCAGGTCGTCACCGACGACGGCTATGCGCTGGAGCCCGCCATCAGCATTCCCCAGGACGCCATCGACGTCTTCATCTCCAAGGCGGGTGAGGTCCAGGTGATCCAGGCCGGCCAGACCGAACCGACCGTCGTCGGCCAGATCGAGATCGCTACCTTCTTCAACGAGGCGGGCCTAGAGGCCATCGGCGACAACCTGCTTCTGGAAACCGCCGCCTCGGGGCCGGCTACCCCCGGCGCTCCGGGTGAACCTGGCTTCGGCCAGCTGCTGCAGGGCTACACCGAGGCCTCGAACGTCGATGCCGTGTCCGAGATCAGCGCCCTGATCATCGCCCAACGCGCCTATGAGATGAACTCCAAGGTCATTTCCACCGCCGACCAGATGATGTCGGTCTCGTCGCAGGTGAAGGGCTGATGGCCCGCCTCGCCTCCCGGCTGATCCGTCGCCTCGTCCCCGGCCTGTGTCTGGCCTTTGCGGCCTCGGCGGCCCTGGCCACGGCGCCGGTCACCCTGCGCGAGAATCCCGTCGACGACGACGGACTGGTCACCCTCGGCGAACTGTTCGAGGGCGCCGGGGCCGCTTCGGACATTGTCATCGCCCGCCGTGCCGGTCCGACGGTCGTGCTCGACGCGGGCATGGTCCAGTCCCGTGCCAGCCAGGCCGGACTGGTCTGGTCCAACCCGCGCGGGCTCCGCCGCGTCGTGGTCCGGCAGGGCAGCACCACCCCCTCTGCCCCGTCATCCGCCTCCGCAGCGGCCCGCCCCGGAGAGACGGTCGAGGTCCTGACCTTCACCCGCAGCCTCGCCGCCGGCGATATCGTTCGGCCGGAGGATGTGGCCTGGACCGAGGTGCAGGCCCATCGCGCGCCCGTCGGGGGCCCGGCCGACGCCGGGGAGGTCATCGGCCTGTCCGCGCGCCGCGCCCTGCGCTCCGGCACGCCCGTGCTCGCCCGCGACCTTGCCCAGCCCCAGGTCATTGCCCGCAATGATCTGGTCCAGGTGACCTATGTCGATCAGGGCCTGACCCTGACCATTACCGGCCGGGCCACCCGCGATGCCGCCGTCGGCGAGCCGGTGCCCGTCCTGAACCTGCAGTCCGGCCGGACCATAGAGGCCGTGGCCACCGCCCCCGGCCAGGCCCTGGTCGGACCTGCCGCCCGAACCTTCCGCACCGCGGCCCGCTGAGAGGATCTCCATGCGTATCGTCCTGACCCTCACTGCCCTTTCTGCCCTGTCGCTGGGGGCCTGCTCGACGGCCGTCGAGGCTGTCCGCGGCCCGGAGCTGGCCCCGATCGGCTATCCGGCGACCCTGGTGCCCGTCCAGCAGCAGTATATGGCCGCCCCCGAGGCCCGGCCGGCCAGCGCCAACAGCCTGTGGCGCAGCGGCTCGCGCACCTTCTTCGGCGATCAGCGCGCCCGCCGCGTCGGCGACATCGTCACCGTCCGCATCAACATCGACGACCGGGCCCAGACCCAGAACTCCACCGAGCGCAGCCGCACCAATGACGCCTCGGGCGGCGTCACCAACTTCTTTGGTCTCGAGAACAGCCTCGGCCAGGCCTTCCCCGGCGGGTTCGATCCGGCCAATATGGTGGGCGTCCAGGGTCAGGCGAATGCCTCCGGCTCGGGCAGCGTCAACCGCTCCGAGCGGGTCAATCTGACCATCGCCGCGGTCGTCACCGACGTCCTGCCCAACGGCAATCTGATCATCCAGGGCCGTCAGGAGGTCCGCACCAACCGCGAGGTGCGCGAGCTCACCGTCGCCGGCATCGTCCGCCCCGAGGACATTTCCTCGGCCAACAGCATCGACCACACCCAGATCGCCGAGGCCCGCATCTCCTACGGCGGCCGGGGCGACATCAGCCGCATGCAGGCCACACCGGCGGCCCAGTCGCTGGTCGAACGCTTCAGCCCCTTCTGATCCGGGCGTTCCCCGGGCTCCCGCCCCCGGCAGTTTCTGCCGGGCGCGGAAGCTTGGCCGTGAACCGTTAACGGGCGCCCGCGTTTCTTCCGGCAACAGAGGTGTTGCCATGTTGAAGATCCTGATCCCCGCCGTCGCCTCCCTGGGCCTGATCGCCCACGCGGCCCAGAGCTACACTGCCGAGGACGGCGCGACGGCCCTCCCGGTGGCCGCGCCGGTCGGTCTGGCACCGGTCGCGCCGGCCATGGACTGGCATTTCCACGCCGAGGGCGACACCGCCAAACTGGCCTGGGGGGTCGCCAATTCCGACCAGCTGGTGCTGATGCTGAGCTGCAAGGTCGGCGAGGACTCGGTCGTCGCGCTCGGATCGGTCCGCGCCCTGGCCGACAGCGCCACCAGCGAGGCCTCCTTCATCGACCCCATGAGCGGCGAGACCCTGCACGAGGCCCGCATCGACCGCAACGACACCGCCCTGTCGGATCTCGCCGCCACAGGTCGCATCAGCGCCTTCAGCGCACGCGGCAAGGTGGCTGTCGGGAGTGAGACCGGCGACCGCGCGGCCATCGGCCGCTTCCTCGCCTCTTGCGGATCGGCCCCGGCCTGATCATCTCTTCTCCGAAGCCGGAGGGGGCCCCATGATCCTGACGTTTGTCGCGACGCTCGGACTATATGCCGGCCTGCCCCAGGCCGATGGCTGGGTGTGGTCCCTTTATGAAGATGACCGGCAGACCGTCCTTGCCCGCGAGATCCCGGATACGGACCGGCTGACCACCACCCTCGCCTGCGCCCCGGGATCGGGCCGGGTGGTCGTCAGCTTCTACGACCTGCCCCCGCGCTCCGGCTTTGCCAGCTTCAGCTCCGGCGACGCCAGCGGCACGGTCCAGATGGCGGCGGGAGACGGCACGGATCCCTTTGCCCTGACGCTCCGCACCGACCACCCGGCCGTGGCCAATTTCATGGCCTCCGGCACGCTCGATGTCGTGGCCGGAGACCAGACCCGCCGGGTCACATTCTCGCGCGCCCATCTTGCGAAGCTGCGCCGTTTCACGGAAATCTGTGCGGGTTGAGCCCGACGGCTCGGGGGTCCCCATGCGCGCCACCACACTGCCGCTCCTCGTCGCCCTCATGACGGTCGGGGCCTGCGCCTCCGTCGACGCCCCGCCCACGGCCTTCAGCCCCGCGACCACGCCGGACGCCGCCCCGCGGCCGATCGCAGACCACGACTGGGCCTTTTTCGCCGAGGACGATCAGGCCGCCCTCGCCTATGGCCGGGACGAGAGCGACGACGTCTGGCTGTCGCTGGCCTGCGACCGGGGCAGCGGCCGCCTCGACCTGTTCCGCCCTGCCGATGCCGACGGCCAGCCGACCATTTCCCTCGAGGCGGGCGGCGAGACCGAACGCTTCTCCGGCCGGATCGAGCCCTCCGAACTGTTCGAATATGGCGAGGTCTTTGCCGAGGCCGACACCGGCGCCCCGGTCTTCCAGCGGTTCCGGCGCCTCGGCTGGCTGGGTCTGCACGACGCCGAGGGCCGGGCCCTGATGGTGGCCCACCCCGCTTCCGCCGACGGCATAGAGCGCTTCTTCGCCTTCTGCGGCTGAGCCTCCGCTTGACGGGACGCGCCCCCTCGTCTCGACTGTCCGCGTGATTTCAGGGGGAATGACCAATGAACAGACCGGCTCTGGCCACGGCGCTCGCAGCGCTCATGATTGGCGTCTCCGCCTGCGCCACGCCGGCGGCGGGCCCTGCATCGCCCCCCACGGCCACAGCATCCCCCGCCAGCCAGACCCTCGCCGCCGTCATCGCGGACTATGAGGCCTTCCTCAAACGCCACGACCCCTTCGGTGCCTCCGAGGAGGGCGACGAAGCCGCGAAATCCCGCCTGCCTGACCTGTCTCGCGAAGGCGAACTGGCCCGCCGCCCCGAACTGGTGGCCCTGTCCGACCGGCTGGCCGCCATCGACGTCGCGGCGCTCAGCCCGGCCGAGGCCCAGAACCACGCCTTCGCCACCTGGCTGATCACCCGTGCCATCGAGGGCATCGACCTCGATGTCTCGCGCATGGCCTTCAACGCCGAAGGGGGCTTCAGCCAGCGCGCCGCCTATATCGCCGGATCCGCCCGCCTGACCGACCGCGACGCCGTCGAGGCCTGGCTGACCCGGCTGGAGAATATGGGCCCCCTGTTCGACGCTACCCTCGCCAATGCCCGGCGCGGTCTCGACACCGGCCTGCTCCAGTCCCGCTCGGTGGTCGAAAACGCCTTGCTGCTGGCCGAGGCCGACGCGGCCCTGACCCCCGCTACCGACCCCCTTCTGCGCCCCACCGCCAACCTTCCGGCCTCCCTGCCCGAGGGCGAGCGCCGCGCGTACCAGGCCCGGGCCGAGGCCATCGTCCGCGACCACATCCAGCCGCGTCGCCTTGCCTGGCGGGACTTCCTCAGGGACGACTATCTGCCGGTCGCGCCGGAAACGCCCGGCCTCGTCCACCGCCCGGGCGGCCGCGACATCTATGCCTGGCTGGTCCGCGGCTATACCACCACCGACCTCACCCCGGATCAGGTCCACCAGATCGGCCTCGATGAGGTCGCCCGCATCCGTGCCCGTATGGAGATCGAGATGCGCGCCGCCGGCTGGACCGGCGACTTTCCCGGCTTCCTGACCTTCCTGCGGACCGACCCGCAGTTCTACGCCACCACCCGCGAGGAGCTGCTGGAAAAGGCCTCGGAAATGTCCAAGCGGGCCGACGACGGCCTGCCCGCCCTGTTCGGCACCCTGCCCCGCCTGCCCTACGGCGTCCGGCCGGTTCCGGCCGAGATCGAGGCCAACTACACCACCGGCCGCTACTTCTCCGGCTCGATGCGGAACGGCATCGCGGGCGGCTATATGGTCAACACCTCGAAGCTGGATCAGCGGCCGCTCTACGAGCTGCCGGCCCTGACCCTGCACGAAGCTGTGCCCGGTCACCATCTACAGATCGCCCTGCAACAGGAAGCCGCCGACCAGCCCTATTTCCGGCGCGACGCCAATGTCACCGCCTTCACCGAGGGCTGGGGCCTCTACGCCGAATTCCTCGGCGAGGAGATGGGCTTTTACCGCACCCCCTACGAGCGCTTCGGCCGCCTCAGCTATGAGATGTGGCGTGCCTGCCGCCTCGTGGCCGATACCGGCCTGCACTGGATGGGCTGGTCGGTCGATCAGGCCCGCGCCTGTTTCGCCGAAAACTCGGCCCTGGCCCCCCACAACATCGAGACCGAACTGCAGCGCTATGTCGGCTGGCCCGGCCAGGCCACGGCCTACAAGATCGGCGAAATCCGCCTGCGCCAGATCCGCACCCGCGCCGAGGCGGCCCTGGGCGAAGACTTCGACGTCCGCGCCTTCCACGACGCCCTCCTTGTCCCCGGCCCCCTCCCCCTCGCCCTCCTCGACGCCCACATGGACCGCTGGATCGAGACGCAGCGGGCGAAGGACTGAGGACCATCCCCGGTCGCCCGACCCCGCTTTTCACTCTCAAGGAAGCCCGAAATGCTCAGTATCCTCGCCGTCATCGCGGCTGCGTCCAGCCTTGGCGGCAGCCTCCAGGAGCCGGGCCACTGGCGCCAGGTTGATGACACCTCTGGCTACTATGTCGCCCTGGACATGGCGAGTATCGGCGGCCCCCCGACCGCGCGCACAGCCCGCAGCGTCGGCGTCTCCGCCGACCCCGACGGGTTCCCCGGCTACATGATCCTCGACGTTGTGTTCGACTGCGAGGCCCGCACGATCAGCGCCGACCGGGCCGCCTTCTTCAGTCCGGACGGCGACCTGATCGAGACAGTCGAAGGACCGACAGAGACCTCGCCGGTCAGCGAGGAGGAGGGCACACTCGTGGCCGCCAACGTCGCCTGCGACGGGGCGATACCGGACGGCCGGAGTTTCGACTCGGCCCAGGCCTATGCCCGGTCGATCCGGGCACTCGCCGGCTCCTGAACCGGCGGTTCCGACCATCGGCCCGGGCAAGCTTTCCTTCTCCCCTTGGGGGAGAAGGTGGGCCGCGAGAGCGGCTCGGATGAGGGGGCCGCTGGACATTCGCTGACCGGGTCGGCTTGGGGCAGGCCTCCCCTACCCCAGCCCCAGCTCGGCCCTCGCCTTCTTCGTCAGCTTCGCCGCGATCACGGCGTGGGCGGTCTTCAGATGATCGGCCAGATCCGCCTCATCCCAGCGGGTCGGATCCACCACCTGCACCCATTTCGCCCGGGCCATATAGGGGGCGGGTGCCGCGTGGCCGGCCTCGGTCAGCACCTCAAAGGCAATATCGCTGACCTTGAAGCTCAACGCGCCCTCGGCCCCGACGATGGCGAACATCTTGCCGCCGACCTTGTAGACGTCGTGATCCTCGCCGAACGAATGGGCCAGCGTCGTCGCCGGCAGCGCCAGACACACCCGGCCGATCCCCGCCCGGTCCATCGATCAGGCCTCGACCCCAACGCCGATCGGGCAGACCACGCCCGTCCCGCCGATCCCGCAATAGCCGGCCGGGTTCTTGGCCAGATATCCCTGGTGATAGTCCTCGGCGTAATAGAAGGGGCCCAGCGCCGCGATCTCGGTGGTGATCTCACCCTCCCCCGCAGCTTTCAGGGCCGTCTGATAGGCCTCGCGCGACCGCTCGGCTTCGGCCTTCTGGGCCTCGTTCTCGTAGTAGATGGCCGAACGATAGGTGGTGCCGATGTCATTGCCCTGGCGCATGCCCTGGGTCGGGTCGTGGTTCTCCCAGAAGGCCTTCAGCAGGTCCGCATAGGAAGTGACCGCCGGGTCGAACACCACCTTGACCACCTCGGCATGGCCGGTGCGCCCGGTGCAGGTCTCCTCATAGGTCGGGTTCGGGGTCAGCCCGCCGGAATAGCCCACCGCCGTCACCCACACCCCCGGCAGCTGCCAGAAAACGCGCTCCACGCCCCAGAAACAGCCCATGCCGAACACCGCCGTCTCGAACCCGTCCGGATAGGGCCCCTTCAGCGGATTGCCGCTGACAAAATGCAGCTCATCGGTGGGCAGGGGCTCGGCGCGCCCCGGCAGGGCGGTCTCGGCCGTAGGCATCTGGGTCTTTTGCGTCAGCATGGCGGGTCTCGATCAAAACAAGGGAGGCAAGGCATATGGGGTGCCACCCCCCGCTTGCCGAGAGGGCCAGTCTGTTCTATCAGCCTCGCCTCTCGCGGGTCGACTGCCCGCGCGTTTCCGCGATGTGGAAATGGACAGGTGGCGGAGTGGTCGATCGCGCACGCTTGGAAAGCGTGTGTACGTGAAAGCGTACCGAGGGTTCGAATCCCTCTCTGTCCGCCATCGGCCTGCCCTGGGCCTCTTGCTTCACGCACCGGTCGCCAAGCCCCGACAAGGCGGCGCATTTTCGCCGGCGGCCTGACCGTACAGCCCTCATTTCCGCCGCTGCGACGCCATTGGCGGCCAAACCGCGATGCATGTCTCTGGGTGCTTTCGGGCACACCCGGTTTCACCTGGCGCCACCTGTTCTGCCTGTTAGTTGCGTTTTTCGACTACCGATCGCATGGCGCCAAGCGGACCGATAGCGCGCATACGACTGTATTTCGCGCATTTTCTACGGGTGACCTCGATAGACCGACCTCAAAATAACAGGCTCGAACAGGGCCTGTTACGACTTCGATCAGGGCCTCATATCGGTCGGAACAGGCCCTGTTTCGCAGCCGATCAGGCCAGTTCCGCGATCTTCAGACGTGCGTGAATCCCAGTTGCTCGCGCTGATCCGTCCATGACAACGGGATTTCCCGATCCCTCAGTGACTGCAGGGTCAGCCCCACCGGCTGACGGCCACCCATGATCGCCGCCTGGATATCCGGAGCCAAGAAGGCCAACGGAACGAGGCTGCGCAAATAGCTGTCGTTGATGCCGTTGGCGTCCCGCCAGGACGTTCTGCCGGCCGGATGGATGCCAGCCTTGGCGAGTTCGGCATGAGCCCGGCGCAGACCTGCGATCAGGGTCCGGTCGGGTCGCCGGCGAGGCGCGCCCGGCGCTGCGTTCTCAAGCCAGCTTCGGCCTGCCCGTTGCTTTAGGACAACCGGTACGTTCAGGGTGATCGATCCATCCGCCGCCGGGGACGGCAGTGGCGACACAGCCCGGGCGGCCGCCTCGAGGGTCAGGCTGATCGAGACACGTTCCGCATGGACCTGAACGCCCGTGATCAGGGGGCGCAACTCCTCCCATGACGCTGCCGGGTGCCCGACCAGATCCCGCAGAGTCTCGGCGACCAGCTGTTCGATCGGCGCGGCGGCGATGCGGTGCAAGCCGTGCGGCGGCAGATCGCACCGACGGCCCTGCTGCGCCTTGGCGGTGACGTAGTAGCGCCACCGGTCGTGATCCGGACTGGCGGTGACCGGACTCATGGAGTTCCCGCACGCATCACGGATCAGGCCGGTTAAGACGGCGGGCGATCGCGCCGCACGAACGCGGCGCGGCGTGACATTGCGGGAAAGCGTCTCCTGCACCCGGTCGAACACCTCGCGATCCACGATCGGCGGATGCAGGCCCGGCCAGGTCTGGCCGCCATGGGCGATCTCTCCGACGTAGAGGGGGTTCCTGAGCATGTGGAACAGGGCGCCGCGCCCGAACGGCAGGCCTCCGGTGGTATTGCCAGCCTTTGATGTTCGCACACGAGAGACAATGCCCGCCGCCTTCATCTCACGCTGGAGCGCGTGGACGGACTCCAGCTCCAGATAACGGCTAAAGCACCAGCGGATGGTCTCAGCTTCGTCCGGAACGATCTTCAGAGTACGGCCATCGGGGATGTAGCCGAGCGGCGCGTTGCCGCCCATCCACATCCCCTTCTTCTTGGAGGCGGCGATCTTGTCGCGGATGCGCTCGCCAGTCACCTCGCGTTCGAACTGGGCGAAGGACAGCAGGACATTGAGCGTCAGCCGGCCCATGGAGGTTGTGGTGTTGAAGGACTGGGTTACCGAGACGAAGCTGACGCTGCAGCGATCAAAGCGCTCGACGATGCGGGCGAAGTCCGACAGCGACCGGGTCAGGCGATCGACCTTGTAGACCACTACCACATCGATCCGTCCGGCCTCGACATCAGTGAGAAGCCGGGCCAGACCCGGCCGCTCCATGTTCCCGCCGGAGTAGCCGCCGTCGTCGTAGCGGTTTGGCAGCTCCAGCCATCCCTCTCCCCTCTGGGACGCCACATAGGCGGCACAGGCTTCGCGCTGGGCATCCAGGGAGTTGAAGTCCTGCTCCAGCCCCTCGTCGGAGCTCTTGCGCGTGTAGATGGCGCAGCGTGACGCGCTCATCCTCCTGACCTCAGCCCGAAGAACTTTGGACCATTCCAGCGCGTCCCGGTGATCTCAAAGGCGATGGGGGACAGGCTTCTGAATCGCCGGCCGTTCCAGAGATAACCGCCATCGACCACCTCCACCTCATGGCGCTGGCCGCGCCACTCGCGCACGATCCGCCCGCCCTCTTCCAGTCCTTCGCCTACCCGCCCCTCGCCACGCAGGCGACGCCGTAATCCGGGTTCGATCCCGCCGTACGCCTGGGTCTGGATCCGCCAGGCGAGGCAGCGGCGCAACAGATCGGGCGAACGCAGCCGTGGCGGGGCGCCGAAGCGCCCCCGCCAGACCTCGCGCAGATCATGGAGGCCGAGCCCCTCCAAGGCTCGGACCTCGTCCTCCACGCTCACCGGGGTGCCAGCCGATAGACCCGCCCGTGCTCGGCGGGCTCGGAGACTACGCCGAGGCGATAGGTCTTCTTCAGTGCGCCGGCCAGGAAGCCGCGCACCGAGTGTGGCAGCCAGCCTGTGGCCTCCGACATCTGGTTCACGGTCGCCCCTTGCGGGCGGCCGAGCATCTCGAAGACGGTGGCCGCCTTGGCGCCCGGCCGGGGAATGACGTGGCGCGGCGCTGCCTCTTCCGTTGCTTCTGGCTCTGTCAGGCCAGCCGCCGTCCGCCCCTCGGCGGTCAGGTGAAAGAGACCCTCCGCTTCGTAGACCAGTTTAGCCGCGATCAGGACGGCGGCGCTCTTGCGGGCGGGGCCGGAGATGGCAAGGCCAGCGTCGCCGGCCTTGCCGAGCCGGGCGATCAGGGCGTCTTGCGCCTTCGTCAGGGTGTGTTGGGTCATCCTCAGGGCTCCTGTCATGGGCGGCGGGATCGCCGCATGACCTGAAGCCCCGTTCGCGCCTGGGCTGCGGGGTACGCCGGCGGCCTCCCCGCAAGCGCCTTCCAAAACGCTCCGTTCGAAGGCGAAGTCCAGCGCCTAGGGCGCTGCTGTCGCCGTGTTGCGAATGACCGCCTCGCCAGCGCGCACCAGGAGCACGATGTCTTCGGCCATTTGGCCAAGCAACCGCAGACGCGGCGCCTGATCGGCCTCCGGCGGCAGGATGGCGGCATCGCCGATGTGTATGCCGAGATCACCGACAGCCATCATGATCTGGTTCAGGGCTTCCTCGGCGACTTGATGGTTCATCATTCGATGAACGAACCATCGGCGAAGCAGGTTCGTCCAGAGCCCGAGAGACTCTACTCGTCCAGCAGTTCGCCTATCCGGACGCCAAGGGCGCAGGCGACCTTCTCGACCGTTACGATCGTGGATATTTTGACGGCTCGCTCAATCTGCGAGACGAAGGTGCGGTGCACGCCCGCCTGATGGGCCAGCTCTTCCTGAGACCAACCCTTGTCGCGTCTCAGCGTCCTCACACGCGTAGCCAGTCGCTTCTGGATCTCCATGGTCCAGAGAGAGGCTTTCGTGCAGCCTGATCATCTACAGCCTAGTCATCTCGTTTCGACTTGATGCGTGGGGATTTCGATGGCTCATCGGCCTCATGGAGATGAGTAGTCTACAAACCGATCCCTGGAGCGCTGGCGCCAGCCGGGCTCGCGAACAGCTGCTCGAGCACCAGCTCCTCGGGGAGATCGTTCGTCGCATGTTGCTGGCCGGCCGGCGCTGAGAGGTGCTCAGGGCCGAATTCGACGCGTCCGGCCATGACGTAGTGCTGGAGAGCGACGGCGTCCTGCGCCACGTCCAGCTCAAGGCGATGCGCGCGGATGGTCGACGCGCGCACGTCAACATCCACACGGCTCTCGCGGACAAGCCCTCTGGCTGCGTGATCTGGATGCTGGTTGATCCCTCAACACTGACGGCTTCGGCGTTCCTCTGGTTCGGCGGCGCGCCCGGAGAGCCCCTGCCCGATCTGGGCGACCGATCGGTTCGGCACACCAAGGGCGACGCCACCGGGGTGAAGGCCGTGCGGCCCGATCTGCGCCTGGTCCGCCGTAGCCAGTTCGAACGGGTGGCCACCTATGACGCCCTCATGGATCGCCTGTTCGGCACAGCCCTGCAGCGGGATATCGGGCGCCTGCGCCGCCACCTGCAGCAGCAGCAGCTGGTTCGGGCCGACACGCCGGCTTGGCTGGCCCACGCGCAAGCGGGCCGGTTCGAGAGCCTGCCCGAACGTCTGGACGATGAGGAGCTGATCCAGTTCACTCATCTCGTGGACGGCTACGTCCTCGCGGGCCATGAGACGCCGTCCCCAGCGGAGGCGGCCTGGATCGACCAGGTCATGGACGATCCAGGCGCCATGCCCAGCGACCTGTGGGCGGCGATGTTCCTTCAACACCGCCGCCTCAGGCTCGAAGGTCGCGAACCCTCGCGGGAGGAGGCGGCCAGACTGGAGGCAAGCTATGGCCGCCTCCAGTCTTTCCTGTCTCGGGCCTAGCTCAGGCCTTGGGGCGGTGCTGACAGGATAACTCCGCCAAGTCGAAAGTCGCCCTACCCTGCCTGAGATCAGGCTACGGCGGCGGCCCACGCGGTCGCTGCCTCGGCGCGGAAGCGTCGAAGTGTCGATCTGCTGAGCAGATGCCGTTGGATGTTAAAGGTGTTGTAGATCGCCGCGTGTGTGGTGAGGAATCTCTGGGCTGAGGCTTGGGATTTGAACCGCTGCTGTTGTCTTTCCCGTCGTCGGATAGGCAGGTGCGAATTCTCAACGCGGTTGTTCTCCCGGAGCCGGCCCGGCCGGTGCAGGTGCCCAAGATCCAGCTGATCCAGAGCGGCTCCGTACGACGCCAGCCCGTCGGTCGTGATTGTCTGCGGCTCGACCGGCTGGTTGTGTAGGAGGCGCCTCAAAAGTCGGAGCGCTGCCTCTGTGTCCCGTCGTCGCTGGACCACAAGGTCGAGGACCTCGCCTTCGTCGTCGACGGCCCGCCAAAGGTACATCCGCTTGCCGCCAATCCAGCAGACCATCTCATCCAGGTGCCAGCGCGGAGAAGGAGCCGACCGACGCCGCCTCAGGCGCCTTGCGATCAGAGGCCCGAATTTGATGGTCCAGCACCGGATCGTCTCGTAGCTGACGTCGATCCCCCGCTGGGCAAGAAGCTCCTCGACGTCCCGAAAACTGAGGCTGAAACGAAAGTACAGCCACACGGCATGGCGGATCACGTCCGCCGGAAATCGGTGACGTTTGAACAAAATAGGCTTCACGAAAAATCATCCTCGACAGCGGCTTACGCCGACTTTGCCGGAGACCTTTTAGCGTTAGCCTGACAGCACCCCGGACCCTCAATCGGTTTGGGCTGACAGTGCCCGTCGGTGCATTCGAGCTGACTGTACCGATGTGACGGTGCCCGCTCAGAAGGACCGGCCCAGAGAGAACCCGACCCCGTAATCCGGGGAACTGGTGGTTACCCCCGCCGTGCCATACCCTGTGATAGACCAGCCGTTCGAGAAGTCCGACCGGACATAAGGGTTGAGGACGGTCTGGGGCTCGAGGCCCTTCTGGAACGGGTGCCTGTAAGACACCTGCACCCCGAAATTCCGGCCTTGCGCAGGGGCAAAGTTGACACCGGCGGTCGCGGTCGGACCGTCTTGCAACTCAAACGCCGCCGGATCACCCAACCACTGATAGCCGACGCTAGCGACTAGAGTGAATCGGTCAGAAACAGGTTGGCGCGCCCCGAGCTGCAGGCTGTAGTCTGCCTCACCCGTGCCCACGTTTTCGCCTGCCGTCGGAATCTTTACGGCCGCGGCCAACTCCCATTGCGTGCGTCCGAAGACTGGCTCGACCAGTTGATAGGCTGCGCCGACGGACAGGTCACCAAGTCCGCTCTGCCGGGCGACTGGCCCCGTGCCAGGCACAATGACCCCGCCGGACACTGTTCCCCCCGGGCCCACGAACTGAACGTAGGGAAGAGCGGCGGCGAATCTCCAGCGGGAAGCGACCGCACCCACGCTGAAGGGGGCGTAAACAACCTCTGTCGCCTCTGTGCCGCCGTACGATCCCGTCGTGTATTCTACGCTGGCGGACGCCTCCCATCGAACTTGGGCGACAGCGGTTGTCGTTAGCCCTGACAGGGGCGTAACGATCAGAACCAGGCAAAGGTGAACGGAGCTGGAGTGGGGCAAGGAAGTCTCCCGGTCTGGGCGGAGTTTCAAAGGGCAGGCCGTTTCGCGAACCTGCGCGTCCTCGATGGAGAAGCGGCATCTGGCCCCGGCCCGGCAGTCTCACTGCGGGGCCAGGGCCGGGCGCCGGTCATGGGCTAGTCGTCAGTGCGGGCGCTTGCATTGGCCGATGCGCCTGCCGACGCGGACGTGGAGCCACCGTCCGAGGCCGCCGAGGCGGATGCGTCCGCATCCAGATTGACGCGCGCGCGACGACGTGACCGGTCGTCAACGGTCATAGGAGCGGGGTCACCCTGTGCGGCATCCTCGACGCGCCTGGTCACGATCGCATCCAGCGAACCGGTGGCATCAGCCTCCGTAGAATCGAGCCCGGACGCCGCTGAGGAAATTGCGCCTGACGCGCGCCCGGAAACGTCAGTCGTCACCGTTCCCGCTTCGTCCTGCACACGTGAGGCCGCGCCTTCCGCTCGGGCAAGACCACCTTCAACCTCACTTGCTGCGCGTTCCTGCGCAGCAGCAGCCCGGCGCTCGGCGCGCGACAGGGCCCGGGTCGGCCCCCCCACCACGCGAGAACCATCAACGACGCCGCCCATATTGCCACCGACCGAGCCGGCTCCGCCAAACACACCGCCAGGCTGGATGGTCCCGCCCAGGCCGCCGGTCAGGCCACCGGAGCCGCCCAGAATCTGCGCGTGCGATGCGCTTGCCATTGCGAGGCCAGCAACAACCGTGGACATCATGATTAGCTTTTTCATCGTCAGTCTCCTGCAAATCGCGGTCAATCCCGCCATCAACAGGTCCAACGAGCGGACCGGGCGACTTCATCCCGCCGCGCGCAAAAATTACCGCAGGCGCAGGCGGCCACGAGCGCCGACACTCTGCGGCTCAATGCGGGAGGCGCTGCCGACCAATCCAGCCCCGTAGACCGGATCCGTACCGGGAGTGCCCAAGTCTAGGGCGTTTCTCGCAAGGGACGTGCCGCTGGTTCGCGCCAGAAGTCCGGCAACAATCGGAGCGGCAAAAGACGTGCCCCTCACGGTGGTCCATCGACCTGACTGCGCGGCCGCAGCCATGTCCGCCCCCGGAGCAGAAAAATCAACCTGGGGGCCCCTCGCGGCTTCCGGCAGAACGCTGTTGCGGCCGGTAACGGCGGTCACGCCAACCACGCCCGGATAGGAGGCTGGATAGAGGGGGGCGGCGGCAGGTCCGTCGTTGCCCACGGCGGCTACTATGGTCACCCCCAGCGCCTGGGCCCGTGCTATGGCGCGTTCTACAAGGGGGTTGCGCGGCCCTACGAGACTGATGTTGATGACCGTGACGTCTTCCGAGACCAACCAGTCGAGGGCCTGCGCCAACGCCGTGGACGCGCCTCCTGTCGACTGGCCCCCATAGATGTCGGCAACGAGCAAGGCTTCGCCAGGCGCGCCCCCCCGAAAGGCGCCACTTTGTCCAACCATCAGGGAGGCAACGGCGAGGCCGTGTGCTCCCATCCTGGGGGGGCCAGCAAACCCGCGCTGGGCGATCGGCGATCCGACGAGCGCGGGATGGGAAGCATCTACGCCGGAATCGATCAATCCGAGCCTGGGGTGAACAGACAGCACGCCTGCAGGAGCCAGGCCCCCGTAGGGCGCATCGGCGATGTCTCCTGCGGGCGCATGTATATGGTTGTAGCTGATGGATGCCTCGACATTCATTTGCTCAAGCGCCACCATCGCCCTGTCTAGGGACAGGCGGCGGGGCGGGGCCAGTACGGTCGAGGTGATCCCTAGGGCCTCCAGCCGCTCCTCGCGAACAATCACATAGCCGGCTGCCAGGATCGTCGCCCGGGCTCGCGTGCCCAGGTCGATCACGACAATCTCACGGGCAACGACGGGCCAGCCATTAGGGTCGACGTCCAGCCGCCGGTCGGACCTTCGGGCGAGGCGTGTCAGACGGCGCGGTGCCTGCAGTGCTTCGTCCACTATTCCGCGGACGTAGCGATCCGTGTCGGCGAGTGGAGGCATGCCATCTCCGCCCAATGGCGGCAGGGATGGAATAGACCGCGACAAGCCCGGAATCTGGGCCATCGCAGGCGGCGACAGCGCAATGAGCACTACCGCCAGCAATGCGGCCAAGACCCGCCAGAGCTGCTCGCCCATCTTCAGATGCTCCATTTGTTGGCTCCGGAATGCGGTCCCATGATTATACTATGGGATGAAACGACAGGGTTCGCTCGTTTCATCCATTATGGCCGGGGAAATCGATTGGACGAGTTTCAAAATGGACTTGTGGAACTTCTTCCGCGCCTCCGCCGATTTGCCCGCGTGGTGCGGTCCGAAGATGCGGATGCGCAGGACCTCGTCCAGCAGACCGTCGAGCGGGCGCTGGCCAGCCGACATACCTTCCGACCGGGGACGCGCCTCGACAGCTGGGCTTTTACGATCATGAGACGCATCGCTATCGATCACGGTCGATCGGCCCGGCGCTGGGCCCACGTACTTTCGCCGAGCAGCGATAGCGACGAAAGGGCACCGGACGAAACTATGGCGGATGAGGATATGCGCGCTGACGCCATGGCGATGCGCGATGCCATTCACCGTTTGCCGGACGATCAGAAGCATGCAGTCGCTCTCGTTCTGATCGAAGGATTGACCTATGCCGAGGCCGCCAAGGTCCTTGGGATACCGGTCGGGACTTTGACGAGCCGGCTGGTACGGGGAAGGCTGGCGCTTGTCGAAACGATGTCCAGTCAGGAGATCTTCGGATGACCCCGCTGGACGACAAGACCCTGATGGCATGGATCGACGGAGAACTCCCGCCTGCGGAGGCTGACCGTATCAAGGCCCTAATGGACGCCAGCCCTTCCGTGGCGGGGCGCGTGGAAGGTCTTCGGCGTCTGAACACTGTGGCACGAAGCGCCTTCCCCTGTGTGGCTGACCCGCGTGACCGTGCCTTGGCGGCCCGAATATCCGGTGCGCGGCAGCCCGCGAGCTGGCTCGCCCGGGCGGGCGCGGCGCTAAACATATTCGCGCTACCGCAACGTACGGCCGTATGGGCCGGCCTCGTCACTGCGGCATTCGTCGGCGGAATGCTTCTGGCTTCGGGACTGGAAAACCGCCCGGACCGGATGTTGATGCTTCCCGGCGGAATGGTTGCGGATGACGACCTCGTCAGGGTGCTGGATTCGCGCCTCGCCGCCGAAGGAGCAGACGCTGAAGGTCATTCGGTCGGCCTGACCTTCCAGGATCAGGACGCGCGTTGGTGCCGGACGTTCGAGGCTCGCACTGCGGGACTGGCTGGTCTGGCGTGCCGAACCGGCGAGGAATGGCAGATCGTAGTCTTGGCTCCAGTCTCGGACGCTGGCCCGGAGGTGCGACAAGCTGGATCGGCACTCCCCGGACCCGTGCTCGACACGGTAGATATGATGATGAGCACGCAGACGCTCGCCCCCATCGAAGAGGCAGCGGCCCGCGATGCCGGCTGGCCAACAGATTGGGGCCCCGGTAACTGACGGCGGGCCGAACGGGGGGCACTGTCAGCTCAAATGCACCAACCGGTAAGGCCCCGGGTTTAGGCAGGCCAAATGGCCCGTCCGAAAAAGACCCACGACCCGTTACGCTGGTTCGATTCCTCGCCCGAGGTGATCCGCCTCGTGGTCATGATGTACGTGAAATACCCGCTGTCGCTGCGGAACGTGGAGGACCTTCTGGCCGAGCGCGGCATCGACATTTGCGACGAAACCATGCGCCTTTGGTGGAACCGGTTCGGTCCGATGTTCGCCGCGGAGATCCGCAGGAAGCGGGTCCAGAAGATGCGCGCTTACACCCACTGGCGGTGGCATCTCGACGAGGTCTACGTAAAGATCAACGGCGAAATGCACTACCTCTGGCGCGCCGTGGACCACGAAGGCGAGGTGCTGGAATCCTTTGCCAGCAAGACCCGCGACAAGGCCGCAGCCCTCACCTTCATGAAGAAACTGATGAAACGCCATGGCCGCGCGAAGGCCATCACGACAGACGGGCTCCGCTCCTACAAGGCTGCGATGAAGGAGCTCGGCAACGCCGAGAAGCAGGAGGTCGGTCGCTGGGCCAACAACCGAGTTGAGAACTCACATCTGCCCTTCCGACGACGAGAACGAGCCATGCTCCGCTTCCGGCAGATGAAGACATTGCAGAAGTTCAGCTCCGTCCACGCCGCCTTCCACAACCACTTCAACCAAGATCGCCACCTCATCAGCAGAGAGACATATAAGGCCCAACGCTCAGCCGCCCGGGCTGAGTGGAACACGCTCGCCGGATAGGCTCTGCGTCCCCTGCCCTATCTGTGCTCAGTGGAGACGAGTTGTCGTTGGACTGACAGCACCGCCATCGCCCGACATACTGAATAAAAAGAAAAATTGCGTTGGCGTCAGCCCGTCTGCTGCGCGACCTGCGAGGCCCGGGGCTCATCGGCCCGGCTGGATGAACGATGCGCCCTGCCCGGGGCCTGTCGTCCGTACCCCGTCCGTATCCACCGGAGATGAGTTGCCGCCGGGCTCACGGCAGAGCGCCACGGGATGGAACGGAGGCGTCGTTCAATGCGCTGATCCCCTGCCCAGATGAGAAAGGAAGCCCGATGACCATGAGAATCTACCGCGTCATCGTCCGGAACGAGGACGGCGAGGCTCGCGAACTGAAAGTACCGTCCAGGACCGATGTGCAGGCGCAAGACGCCGCCGCGCCCCTCATGAAGCGTGGCGAGTCCATCGTCGACGTCATCGAGACCGACGATCCCTGGCAGCAGGTGGACGGTCCGCCCCCGGGAACCCAGACGCATCCGGACTGGGTCGCCTGATGCCCGGCCCCTCGCGCCCCGGCGAGCCCGTGAACGGCGATGACGAGCTGTTGCTGGACGGCCAGGAAGAGGTCTTCTCGCGGGCGGAGATTGAACTGGGCCGCATTGAGCATCACAGCGGATCCGAGCCCCGTTCCGGCCCGGACAAGCGGACCCCGGATGCCTATCCCCAGTCCCGGAGCCTCGGGGGGCGTGCCGACGGCGTCAACCAGTCGACCCCGATCTTCGACCCGGCGGCGTCACCCGGGGAGACGGACTCCGAGGCCGGGGGCGCGCGTCCTGTCCCTGTCGAGGGTGGCAGGCGGTCTCTCGGCCCCCGGACCCACACGCCCGGAGCGGGCGGGCTGGGTGTTCGCCTTCCGCTATCCTTCTGGCTGGCGCTCGCGGCCCTGTTTGCGGTGGTCATGCTCGCAATGGCGGTGATCTCCTGACCGAAGGGGGAGAGACCAGGAGCTCCCTGTCGACTCCCCGGCCTGGCCCCGGCGCGATTCTGGAACCCCTCGTCCCCTCGGGGTTTGACCTGACGGAACAGGAGGATCCGATGCCCGACAGACCCGCTCTGGCCCGCTGGGCGCTGATTGCGCTGGCTGCCGTATTCATTCTCGTCGGCCTGCCCCTCGCGGTCGGGGGGGTATGGCTGCTCGCGCTGGGCGGGTCCTTCTATTATCTTCCTGCGGGTCTGGCGCTCATCATCTCCGGGGGGCTGCTGGCCCTTGGGCGGCCTCTCGGGGCGTGGATTTACACAGGCCTCTATGTCCTGACCCTGCTGTGGGCCCTTTGGGAAGTCGGGCTGAACGGCTGGGCCCTGGTGCCGCGGGTGGTCGCGCCGACCGTTCTCATGGCCCTCCTCATCGCGGTCCTGCCCTGGCTCCTGCCCCATGGACGACGTGCAGCGCTGTTCGGGGGCGGGGCGCTGGCTGTCCTCGTGGTGCTTGGAGGCATCGTGATCGGCCTCGCCAATCGCGCTGGCCCTGCCCTGTCCCTCCCTGCGGAAAGCGGCGACATGGGCGAACCCGGCCTCCATCAGACAGGTACCGACTGGCCAGCATTTGGCGGCACCCATGCTGCGCGTCGCTACTCCCCGCTGACCCAGATCAACCGTGACAATGTCGATCAGCTTGAGCGCGTCTGGCTATTCCATACCGAGGACTTGCCGGAGGAAAAATGGGGCGCAGAAACCACGCCGTTGAAGATCGGCGACACCCTCTACCTCTGCACCGCCCGCAACCAGCTGATCGCCCTGGACGCGGCAACCGGCGAACAGCGCTGGCGCTATGACCCCGAAGTCTCGGACGACTGGATCCCCTATACGGCCGCCTGCAGGGGCGTGGCCTATTACGACTCGCGCCGCACCGCCGTGGCGGGTCCGGCGTCAACAGATCTCTCCCCGTCTGATCAGGACGGGCCGCGCACGACATCACCTGTCTGCACCACCCGGATCATAGAAGGCACGCTGGACGGTCGCCTGATCGCGGTCGACGCCCGCACCGGTCGCCCTTGCCCTGACTTCGGAGAGGATGGTCAGGTCGATATCAAGCGCGGCATGGGCGATGTGATTCCCGGGATGGTCTCGATCACCTCGCCCCCGACCATCGTCCGCGGCGTTGTGGTGACCGGCCATCAGGTCCTCGATGGCCAGTACCGAGCGGCTCCCTCGGGCGTCATCCAGGGCTTTGACGCCGTATCCGGGGAGTTGCTCTGGGCCTGGGACATGACCCGTCCGGACCTGACCGGTCGCCCTTCGGCGGGAGACACCTATACACGTGGCACGCCGAACATGTGGACAATTGCCAGCGGCGATGAACAGCTTGGCCTTGTCTATCTGCCGATGGGCAATTCGGCCGCCGACTACTACAGTAGCGATCGCTCGGACGCCGAGAACGTATACGCCACAGCCCTCGTCGCACTGGACGTCACGACCGGTCGACCGGCGTGGTCGTTCCAGACCGTACACATCGATGTGTGGGACTATGACCTCGGCGGCCAGGCGTCCCTGATCGACTATCCGACCGACGCCGGCATCGTCCCGGCCCTGGTCCTGCCCAGCAAGCAGGGCGACCTCTATATTCTCGATCGTCGGACGGGCGAGCCGCTGGTCGATGTCGAGGAGCGTCCGGTTCCCGGGGGTGGCGTCGAGCCCGCCGAGCGCAGCCCCACCCAGCCGTTTTCCAACTTCCACACACTGGCGAAAGACAGACTGACCGAACGGGACATGTGGGGCATGTCGCCCATCGACCAGATGATCTGCCGCATCGGCTTTCGCCAGGCGGAATACGACGGCATCTACACCCCGCCCTCCGCTGAGCGACGCTGGATCCAGTACCCCGGCTACAACGGCGGTTCGGACTGGGGCGGCGTGGCCGTCGACCCGCGCCGCGGCGTGATCATCGCCAACTACAACGACATGCCCAACTATAACCGGCTGTACCCACGCGAGGAGGCGAATGAGCGGGGATGGTATCCGCGCGGGCATCCGAAGCTCGTCGAAGAAGGCCACCAGCCCGCGTCGCGCGGCGGCGTGCCCGAGGGCGCGGAAGGGGCGGGCGATCCGCAATGGGGTGTGCCCTATGCCATCGACGTCAACCCGGGCTGGCGGATGGGCTTCACGGGCATGCTGTGCAAGCAACCGCCGTATGGCGGAATCCGGGCGATCGACATCCGTACCGGCCGGACCCTGTGGGACCGCCCCCTCGGACAGGCACGCAAGAATGGTCCCTTCGGTATCCCGTCCATGCTGCCGATCGACATCGGCACGCCGAACAACGGGGGCTCGGTGGTCACGGCCGGCGGCCTGATCTTTATCGCCGCCGCCACGGACGACCTGATCCGGGCCATTGATATCGAGACCGGAGAAACCGTCTGGACGGACGTCCTTCCGGCGGGCGGTCAGGCAGCCCCGATCGTCTATGAAGAGGGCGGCCGGCAGTTCGTGGTCCTGATGACGGGCGGACATCACTTCATGGAGACGCCCCGGGGCGATCAGGTCATCGCCTGGGCCCTGCCTGAACGGCGGGACGGTGAAAGCCGGTGAGGCGCGATAGACCAGGGCAAGCGGGCATGATGTGGGGGCAAGGGGAGTTTTGATCAACACAGCCTACTGCGGCCCGCCACCCCTGCCGGTCGATCTCTGGACGAGCTTCAATCTCGATCCCCTGCTCCTGATCGGGCTTATGGCCCTATGCGTGGTCGTAAGACGTCACCCCCCGGGTCTTCTCGCCGTGGGGGTGCTGGCCATCGCCTTCGTGTCACCGCTCTGCGCCCTGTCGGCCGCGCTGTTCTCCGCGCGGGTGGTTCATCACGTGCTCCTGATCGCGGTGGCGGCCCCCCTGTTCGCCCTGGCGTTCCCGGCGCGCCGGGCGGGAAGTCTGACCGTCCCGTTCGCCCTTTCCACCGTGGCGCTCTGGGTCTGGCACTTGCCCGCAGCCTATGACGCCGCACTGTCGAATGTGCCGCTTTACTGGATCATGCAGCTGACGCTCCTCGGCAGCGCAGCCTGGTTCTGGCGAGCCCTGCTGACGAAGGGGCGCTCGCCCGTCGACCAACTGGTCTTCATCGTGACCGCCTTCGCCCAGATGGGATTGCTGGGCGCGATCCTGACGTTTGCGGCGACGCCGCTGTACGCAGCCCATGCCGTTGCCCCTTACGCCTGGGGCCTGACGCCCCTCGAAGACCAGGCCCTCGGCGGGCTGGTGATGTGGGTCCCGGCCGGGGTGCCCTATGCCGTTGCGGCGGTGCTGGTCGCGCGGCGGAGCTGGGGTCGGCTGACGGGTGTCGTGGCATGATTGACTGGATCGTCCCGGCGGTTCCGCTGTTCAAGGCCGTGCACATCATCGGCGTGGTGGTCTGGCTCGGCGGTCTCATCGCCTTGCCGCTCATGTTGATCCGGCACGATCCGACGGTCTCGGTCGAGGACTACCGGGTGATCCGCAAGACGTCCCACATCACCTATACGATGGGGGTGACCCCTGCGGCCGTGATCGCCGTGATCGCCGGCACATGGCTGATCTTCATGCGCGAGGTATTCACACCCTGGCTTTTCGCCAAGCTTGCTGCCGTCGCGCTTCTGGTGGTCGCACATGCCTGGATCGGGCATGTCGTCGTGAGGATCGGGGAGGAGCCCGGCGAGCACACCCCGCCCCCGGCCTGGCTGCCGATCGTCGCCATATGCGCGCCCGCCCTGGCGATCCTGTTTCTCGTGCTGGCCAAGCCGCACCTTGGGTGGATCGTTTTTCCGGCGTGGATGACCGAGACGCACGACGGTCAGCTCTTCTTTGATGTCCCCAGACGATAGTCGAAGACGAGTTTGCCGCCATGCCAACCCGTAACCGCCACCATCCCGACGCACAGCGCAGACAGGAGTATCCCGTAAGGCAGCACCGCATCTTCGAAGCCATACAGGCGATAGCCCCAGTTGGCGCCCAGCAGGGCGAGCAGGGTCACGGCGATGATGAAATGTGTCCAGGCCGGCGCTCTTGCCCGGATGCCCGATACCAGCAGCAGCTCCGCCGTTCCCGAGAACCCGGCCATCATGCCGAACAGAAAGCCGGTGCCCGCGGCCCACAGGGCGGCGCGCGCCCAGAATACGTCGCCCGTCCACCAGTAGAGGGCGTCCGCGCCAAAGGCACAGAAGGTCAAGGCGATCGGAAAGGCCACGCTCATCGCATGGATGGGGTGGCCCAGTACCGCGATACGGGACTCCGTGTTGTCGAAACGCGGTGCTGCCGCAATCGGATCGATCAGTTCTTCCGCTTCCTGGTCGATGGATTTCTTCGACACGGCCCCTCGCTTTTGCGTAACCTCGGCATCCCGACAACGGCGCTGGCGCTCGCCGGTTGCGAAGGAGCGCTGTCGATCGTGGACCCCGCCGGGCCCGCCGCCCGCACCATCGCCACGCTGTGGTGGGTTATGCTGGCCGGCGCGGTGGCGATCTTCGTGCTTGTGATGGCACTCATCGCCCTGGCCTTCCGGCGGGTCGAGTCCGTCGATGACGAGACGCGGAGGGAGCGCCTCTGGATCATAAAACTGGGCATCGCCTTCCCGGTGGTCGTGCTGCTGGCACTGCTCGCCCACGGGCTTTTTGTCGGCGAGCGCCTGCTCCCACGGGCGAGGCCGGACGTCGTCAGCGTCGGGGCAGAGGCCCGGCGCATGGCCTGGATCTTCACCTATGAAGACGCGCCGGGACGGACTACCGACAATGTCCTTCACATTCCCGCGGGCCGGCCGGTTGATGTCGCCGTGACCACGAGCGATGTCATCCACAGCTTCTGGGTGCCACGTCTGGCCGGAAAGATCGATGCCATCCCGGGCCACGTGAACGTCCTGCGCATCGAGGCGGACGCACCGGGGACCTACGCTGGCCGCAGCGCCGAGTTCAGCGGCCCGGGCTATGACCACTTCATCTTCACGGTCGTCGCCCACGACGCTGCGGGCTGGGAAAATTTCGTGACAGGCCAGGGTCGATGAACACGCTGGAGCGCCACCGCAAGCTGACCGCCATCTGGTCCTCAAGGCCCGGCCTGCGGGGCCTGTTCTCGACGGTCAACCACACCGATCTCGGAAAGCTGTTCCTCGGGACCGCCTTCTTCTTCTTCCTCGTCGGCGGCGTGCTGGCGATGCTGATCCGGGCGCAACTGGCGACCCCGCATTCGGCCTTCGCGGGGCCGGAGATCTACAACCAGATCTTCACGATGCACGGGACCATCATGATGTTCCTGTTCGCGATTCCGACGTTCGAAGGGCTCGCGATCTACCTCCTGCCCAAGCTGCTCGGGACCCGCGATCTCGCCTTCCCGCGGCTGACCGCCTACGGCTACTGGTGCTATGTCTTCGGCGGCACGATGCTGCTTGCGTCCATGGTGCTGGGCATCGCTCCGGACGGGGGATGGTTCATGTATCCGCCGCTCACGGGCCCGCTTTTCTCGCCAGGAATCAATACCGACTTCTGGCTGATCGGGATCACGTTCGTCGAGATTTCGGCCATCGCGGCTGCGGTCGAGATCACTGTCTCGATCCTCAAATATCGCGCACCCGGCATGTCGCTGGCGAAGATACCGATCTTCGGATGGTACGCCCTGGTGACCGCCCTGATGATCCTGACCGGCTTTCCGCCCCTGATCCTGGGGTCGATCCTGCTGGAGCTGGAGCGGGCCTTCGGCCTGCCCTTCTTTCAGGCCGATCTGGGAGGCGACAGCCTGCTGTGGCAGCACCTGTTCTGGCTGTTCGGCCACCCGGAGGTCTACATCATCTTCCTCCCGGCGGCGGGGGTGATCTCGACCGTACTTCCGGTGATGTGCCGGACCTCCCTTCTGGGCTACGGCTGGATCGTCGCCTCGGTGGTCGCCCTCGCTTTCCTGTCGTTCGGACTCTGGGTGCACCACATGTTCACGACAGGTATTCCGCACATGGGCCTGGCCTTCTTCTCGGCGGCCTCGACCCTGGTGGCAGTGCCGACGGGCGTGCAGATCTTCGCCTGGATCGGCACCATGTGGAAAGGCCGTCCGGACCTGCGCCTGCCCATGCTGCATCTGCTCGGCTTTTTCTTCACCTTCGTCATCGGTGGCCTGACCGGCGTCATGGTGGCTGTCGTGCCGTTTGACTGGCAGGCGCACGACACAGCCTTCGTCACCGCCCACCTGCACTATGTCCTGTTCGGCGGTTTTGTCTTCCCGATCCTCGCCGGGCTCTACTACTGGCTACCCCACGTCAGCGGACGCCGGCGCTTCTTTCGCCTCGGAGAGCTTGCCTTCGCCCTGATCTTCATCGGCTTCCACGTGACCTTCATGGCGATGCACTGGGTGGGCCTGCTGGGCCAGCGGCGGCGGATCTCCACCTATCTGCCCGAGGACGGCTGGACGACCATCAACCTGATCTCCTCGATAGGCAGCTTCGTCCTCGCCATCGGCATCGCCATGGTCATCATCGACCTTGTTCTGCAGGCCTGCACCGCGCGATGCAGCCGGCGGAATCCGTGGGGCGCCACCACCCTCGAATGGGCGATGATGACGCCGCCACCCACCTATAATTTCGCCAGCCTGCCGCAGGTCTCCAGCCGCGAACCTCTCACCGACGACCCCGATCTGGCCATCCGCCTTGCCCGGGGGGAAGGGTATCTGGCCGAGCCAGGGCACGGTTGGCGCGAGTCCCTGACCGTCGATATCGCCACCGGCAGGCCCGACTTCCACGTCATCTATCCCTCCAACACGCGGCTACCGATCCTGATGGCGGCGGCAACGGGGGTGTTCTTCCTGTCGATGCTGCTCAAATTCTACTGGACCATCCCGATCGCCGTGATCGGCGTGGCGGCCTTCGCCTGGCGCTGGGCGTGGTCGCTTGGGCAAAAGGCGGATCTCCCGCACCGGTCTATCGGCCACGACGTCGCGCTGCCCAATTCGACCCAGGTCGATCGCTCGCCCAGTTGGTGGGGCTCGGTCTTCCTGCTGACGGCAAACGCGACATTCTTCGGATCGCTGCTGTTCGGGTTCGCCTTTCTGTGGACGGTCGCGCCCAACTGGCCACCGCCGGCCTCGTTTACCGCCTCGCCGGTCGAGCTTGCGCTCGGCCTCTCGGGCGCCGGGCTGTCCATGGTCGGGATCCGCCGGGCACTGGGCGCCAACCTGGGCGGCGGTGACGTCAGGGCGTGGCTCGCCGCCACCCTCGTCGGCGTGGTCGGGGTCGGTATCGCTGCCGGGGCCATTGTCCTGCGCGCCCCGGCGCCTGACACCCATGCCTATGGGGCAACCCTGCTCGTGCTGGGCGGCTACGCCCTGTTCCACGGGGCGCTTGCGGCGCTGATGGTCGCCTTCCTCTCCGCACGGGTGGCGCGGGGCTTCACCTCCCCCGTGCGGCGGGCCGAGTTCCCGGTCGTCAATCTCTGGATCGACTATCTGGCCGTCGGGGGGACCCTGGTCCTCCTCGTCGCCCACATGCCCGGCTTTTTCGCATGACGGACATTCTGCGCATCCTCGCCGGACCGCTGGCATGGCTCATGGCCTTCAGCGCGGTCTATGGTCTGCATGGGCTGATCTGCGGGCACCAGATCGACGGCGCCGTTCCGGGCCTTCCGCTGCCGCGCCTTCTGATGGTCGCGGCCTTTCTGGTCTCGACCACCGTGCTGGCGGGGGTGGTCTGGGTCCTGCACGCGCCCCGCTTCGCGTCAACCTCGCCGTTCGTGACCTTCGTCAGTCGCACAACGGGCTGGGTCGGGTTGCTCGCCACCGCCTGGACCCTGTGGCCCACCGTGATCACAACCTACTGCCATTGAAAAAATCCGGAGCCCCGGGTGACCGTCAGGGATAGCGGGGGTGGGGCGAGACGAAACAGGCGACGACACCGTATACGCCGAAACTGCCACGCCCCCCGGTAATGACCACCGGCCCGCACTGGAGCCAGGCATGCGCGAGCAGTTGCCCCTGCCGCTCGGGCACAAACGTCGAAGCCCCGAAATAGGCCGCATAGGGCACTCTCAGCAGGCGGCAGAGGGCCACGCCTGCGATCGCCTGGGGCAGGCAGTCCGACCTGAGCGGCATGTACCGGGCGGCGAGGCTGACCGCGCGCGCGATCAGCACGGCCTTGCGGAGTTCGTCTGGCGAACCGATCGGTGCAAGGGCCGCCGCGCCCAGGTTGCGACCAAGCAGCGGGGCGATCCGCCGGAACGGCACAACCGCCACCAGGGGCCCGGCGGCTCCGATCAGGAGCCAGGCGGCAGGGATCAGGGCGATCAGGGGCAAGGGCAGTCGCGAAGCCGCCCGCAGCTTTCTGAACAGAATCCGCGCTCGCGTCACGGCCAGACCCTTTCATCCTGGCGTCCCTTCTACACGAGACAGCTGGCCGGGATGACCCCGGTCGCTGCCGCACCCGGCGACCGCAACGGACGTCGGCCTCTCCGGCCAGCGCACCTCAAGGCCCAGGCGACGGACATGATTTGAGAGCGACAGATCCGCGCCGTCGATGCGGCGAATCTCGGTTGGCGGAGCGGGCATGGCCAGCGTCCCGAGCAACCGGAAGCTCCGGTCAAGAAACAGGACCTCTCCCGTCGACGTGTCCCGAACATCGCGTTCGGCAAAGGCCGAGCCGCCGACGACGATCTCCTCGCGCCCCACCGACAGCCCACGGGTCATCAGCTCCGTCACCTTCACCCGCAGGCCGTCGGAGCCGATCAGCTCCCCGGCGAACGACCCGCAGGAAAGCAGCGTGCCGTCCTCCAGCACCGCCAGACCGTGGCAACCGGATCCCGCGAGCGGCCGCCTCTCGATCAGGCGCCAGCTGGCGTCGAGGATTGCCACCTCGCTGCACAGTCCCGTGTGTCCCGCGCCGTTGTGAAGAAGCGCAAGACGGTATTCACCGCTGGCGACAAGAGAATCCATCAGCAAACACCACGCCGTTGTTGACGACCCGTCCGCCAGCCCTGTCGCCAAGAGTCTCGACGCGCCTCACCTCGACGTCGACGGGCCCCGAGTCCTCATCCGACCGAAACTGGACAAGCGGATGATCGGACGACCACCGGAGGCCGAACGCCTGTGCGGCGAACAACTCCGTCGACGGATCCAAAGGGTCGCCGCGGCGAGCCCGCAGGGACGGGTCAGCCAGCATGGGGCCCGGCGACATCAAGCGTGAGCAGCATTCCCCGATGCCGCAAGGTCACATCGACGCGTTCCCCTGCGACAGTCTCAAGGGGCGAAGGCAGGCGTCTGAACGACACGCCCCAACTGGAACCGTCGTCGTAAGGCGACGGCGCGTTCTCGTAGGTTTCATCGGGTCCGAACTGGATCGATATCCATTGCATCACGGCATCAATGCGCCCGCCCGTCGACGTCAGGGAGACGGTTTCGGAGGCCGGCCCGAAGGGCGGCGAGCGGTCGTAGTCCATGCTGAGCGCAGAGACGGGCTCGGAGCACATCTCCACCTTGTGCATCTGCCCTCGCCTGATCCACCGCTCCGGCTCCTGCAGCAGGTCGAACGCCGACAGGTCGAAGCCTTCCACGTCATTCAGGGTGCGACGGTCACGCTCGCGATTGTCGCGCACGAGAGCGACGCGCACGCAAGCGCGCCCGGGGACGGAGCGTGCGCCGGGCTTCAGGAGCCTTGC
>Ga0209404_10000149_pt1 | contig 59665 bp, 80 predicted proteins | sample TroAtlMetagenome_2_FD_187447 | JGI IMG/M metagenome (GOLD analysis project Ga0209404, IMG submission 187447) | Marine eukaryotic phytoplankton communities from Atlantic Ocean - Tropical Atlantic ANT8 Metagenome (SPAdes) (version 2) | ecosystem: Environmental > Aquatic > Marine > Oceanic...
AATAGAACCAGGTGTATTCTTGATAGTTGCAGAAATACCAGCATTACCTTTAGAACCCACACCAGTCTGCCATGCAACAGATTTACCTGTTCCGATAGTCCACTCAGGAGAGAATGACTTGAGTGAATTAGTAAATCCTGCAGTAGTTCCAGATCCATCTGACCTATACACTACTGTAAGCTTACCTTCTTCACATCCTAGATCCTTCCAATCCGAAATAGAACCATTGAATACACGAACCAGTTGTACCTGAGTTAATTTCAAATCACATCCTGGTTTGTTATATGCAGGAACAATAGCACCACCAGTCATTGGTATTTGTACGACTGGTTCTTTAATTTTAGAATCAGATATTTCTTTATCAGAAGCACCAAAGTCAGTTGTACTTGCGTTATACTGACGGACTCCTGCACCACTACCAGTTGCCTGATAGTTTACAAGAACTCCTTCTGTTTTGTCACTATAATCATTAAAAGCACGTTGATAAAATGTTGCTGGAAATGTAGCACCTGAACCTGTTAGTCTAACACTATTAGATCCTCCACATGCTACTAGAGTAGATGCGAGTGCTGTGAACGCGATAAGCCTTTTCATTTGGATCCGCTTAGGGCAATTTATATATTGTAATTTAATCTAATTTTAACATAAAAAAAAGACCCTTCCGAAGAAGAGTCCTTTGTGTGTGTATTATCTGACTTGATATCAGAAGTTGTACTTAACGCCCAACTTACCACCAACTCCAAGATCATCGGAGTCGTCAGCAGTCAAGAAGCTAAGTTCACCATATGCACCGAAGCTGTCAGTTACAGGGAAACCAAGACCTGCTTTGCCAGAGAATTGAGTTTCAGTGTCAACACCGTCAACAGCGACTACAGCAGGACCACCCTGGATATAGTATGATGCGGTTCCAAAAGAACCCTCATAACCTACGTGAAGATCAGTTGTAGCTCCTGTATAGTCATCACCCGTCCAACCAGCATTGGTTTCGACGTTAACATATGGACCTGCAAGGGCAGCTCCTGCGGACATTGACAGAGCAGCAGTTGCTGCGAATACAGATTTAATCATTTGATTTTACCTCTTAGTTTACTTGCGGAATGGTTACCCGCAGATGAAAGGAGAATCGTTAGCTCTCCGTTACCTTTCGTTACAAAAATTAGATATAAGCAAAAGGTTAAGTATTTATATTAGTATGGATGTAGGGGTTTGTCAACTATTGTTTTGTGTTGGATCGGATACCCGACCCAAATAGGGATCAAACTCCATCAATTCATCGATAGACATTTGTGCTCCCTTCTGACTCCAGAAATTCATCTGGGCATTATAATTTCCTTTATGAAATGCATCGACGTGATCCGGGTGAATACTTGATCCCAACTCTGTTTTATACAGTAGAAGTGGAAGGGCATAAGTATTACCCGAATTGTAAATTAGATCATCAGCAACTGGACGTGGCCTAACACCATTATCCAATTTGTACTTATCACCTCTACAGTGAAGTCTAATTAACTTCTCTGCATGGTGCCTAGTAATAATATAACATGCTGTAGAAAATTCATTCACAAACCTTTTATGAATCTTAATGTGAATGTCTCCTGTACAGATGATTGCAATCTGACATACATCCCAATCATAAGGAATCTTGGCGTGGAAGTCTTGCCAAGTAAAGTTCCAGAACCTTACCAAATCAAGTTCACAATCATCTTCCATCATGATTGCATAGGGTTCACCCGAATCATAAAATTGTTTGATTGCTTTAAGGTGAGACGTGGTACAACCAATCTCACCAGAAGTCATCATATCTGGATAACGACCCTTGAGAATTTCACTTAGATCATCATCTCTACCATCATAGGCAGAGATACGATGGTAGTTTGTGATATCCCAGTATCTAAACTGGTCCTCCATATACTCCCATCTCTCAGGTTGATCATCGAGATTTATACAATATACAGGACCAAAATTCCTTAGTTTGAATGCTGATTTGTTCTTATCCCTTATTATCATCGAATCTCACCTTTAAATAATCTTGATTTGTAATATACTCTCTCAAAGTTTCTTTATCCATCATTTAGAAATTTTATAACACAGAACGTTTCCCGCAAGTCTAGCTTTATATTTTGAATTAATACCAATAACCTCTTCATTGATTTGATCAAATTCAAGACCATCAAACATCCAAGTGTTAAAGCAATGAAAATCATCAATCATGATGATGTGATCTTTAATTGGATGTTTCTTAATGGCATTCAATTCTTTCTCCAGAGGACATGGTCTAACACCCTCTTTGATAGTGTCATCACCAAATCCACGACTTTCATCATGAACATCATGTGGCATTGAGTGTGCGTCCAAGAAAATCACAACTCGTTCATCAATCGTAGGGAGAATCTTTTCTAGAAAATTTTGAGATTCTAAATTCTCTACAGTAACATCGTAGTCTTTGTACTTTTCTTTTGCTCTCTCAACATATTCTGAGTTAATGTCACAAGAATAGATTTTCTCAAATCCCGCATCTAACGCACATTGGATACCTTCACCCGAAAATGTTCCCGTCTCAATAAAAATTTTTGATTGATTTGCAAATTTTTGAAATAATTCAACAGAACTAGTCATTAGTTACTCCGATACTTTTTGAGATAATCTTGATTTGTAATATACTCTTTCAAAGTTTCTTTATCCATCCTTTGAATCTTTTCCCATTCAACGTTGTTTGAAGACATGTATGGGTTATTGAACCATGAGTTTGGAGTTCTAGAATGTTCTAAGTGATAGATAACATCATTGATTCTAGAAACACCGTATCCTAATGTAGTGTATCTATAATATCTTTCAACATCCTCCGGAGCATAAGCAATGAAGTTCTCATTTTCCAGTCCTCCTTCAATATAGACATCTCTATTGAAGAACTGAACGAAACCATACTTGGCATCATAAACTTTCGATACTTCCTTGAATGCATTGAAGTCAAAATCATTCACAAGGAAATCTGTGACGACTTGATCATCTGCGAAGACTTGGAATTGGAAATCTCCATTACCATAGGGATACACCACATCAGATCGATGAGTGACAATCCTATCATATGCCTGCATGTAAGAAGCGATAGGAAGGATAACGTCACAATCATAGTTAACAACCACTTCTGTGTTTGCCATCATAATCATGTCATTCAGAACTCTCTGTCTATGGAAAGTAGGAGAGTCTGACTGTTCAAATACATGAGTTAGATCACCAATGTCTCCACAGAACTCTTTGATCTGTGGTAGTGCTTTCTCATGAAACACAGAGGTCTTATCAACCTCCTTGACGATAACATGGGTTTTAAAATTAGACAACAAAAAACAAACTGAAGTAATTACATTCCTCAGTCTGTCATCAGATTCAATTCTGATTGGGATAATAAAGGTTGCTCTTGATAGATCAAATTTGTTCATCTGGATACTTTCTTGTTTCTAAATGTTTGTCCACAATATAATTGAGTTCTTCAGCATTAACTAACCAAGGACCTTCAGAGTGTTCTACCCTTGCATTATATTTAACAGTCGAAGAACTGATACGATTATCGTGTTCTCTATTTGATGTTAGATGTTCTTCAAGAATATATGGCTTACCATGATTATACCTCATTCTATGATAGAAATCAGTATCCATAAGTAATACTAATTCTTCGTCAAATGGTAAAAACTTTTTAGTAAGGAAAGAAACTCCAGAAGGACTGCCAAGAAGATTACGACCTTCTAACATTTCTGGTGTCCACTTAGGAATCATTGGTCGGAAGTGTTCTCTACCATTACTGGTGTGTAAGAACCCATTGAAACACCACCTACAGTTTTGTTCCTCATAAGTCTCTACAATTCTTTGAAGAGCAACAGAACTAATAAACAAGTCATCTTGGAAGATGATTTTAGTGATATCACCACTACACATCTCTACAGCAGAGTTGGTATTCGCAGGACCATTACCTCTCTTCTCCTCATTCTTATAGTACTGAACAGTAAAATAGTTTGCATACTCACCACAAACATCCAGAATACTATCATCCTGTGAGTGGTCAGATACACAAACTTCAATGTCCTGAAATGTCTGGAACTTAATAGTCTCAAACAACTCTGTGAGATATTCGGCTCCTTTATCATTCATCTCATAGGTTGGAATAGCAATAGAAAGTTTAGTCATTTAGTTACTCCCATAACATTTTTATACCAATCGATAGTTTTTCTTAACCCTTCTTCAAGAGTATGTTGAGGATGAAAGTTTAATGCCTTTTTAATTTTAGTATTATCAATTGCATATCTCAAGTCATGTCCTGGTCTATCATCAACATACTCAATTAAATCCTCACTTGCTCCCATTATATTAATAATAGTTTTAACCAAATCAATATTTTTAACCTCACATTCACCACCAATATTATATTTCTGACCCACTCCACCACCATAAAAAACATCTAAGATTCCTTGACAATGATCTTCAACATAAATCCAATCTCTAATATTCTGACCTCTACCGTAGACAGGAATCTTTTTACCTTCAAGAATATTAGTAATAGTCTTAGGAATTAACTTCTCTCTATGTTGACGTGGACCATAGTTATTAGAACAATTAGTAATAAGAACTGGTAACCCATAGGTATTCCCAAATGCTGTTACAAAGTGATCACTAGAAGCCTTAGATGCAGAGTAAGGATTCTGAGGATTATAAGGTGTCTCTTCTGTGAAAGGAGGATCATCATACCCCAATGAACCATAGACCTCATCAGTAGAGATATGATGGAACTTTTGTATCTTATACTTTACAGATAACTCAAGAAGATTGAGTGTACCTATAACATTAGAATCAACAAAAGGTTTTGCATCATCAATAGAATTATCTACATGAGACTCTGCCGCAAAATGAAATATAATATCTGGTTCATATTTTTGAAACAACTTTTCAAGATGATTCTTATTAACCAGATCAACTATTTTCACAGGAAATTTAAATGGAAATAAATTATCCATGTTTGCGGCATAGGATAACTTATCAAGAATTATAATATCATCATACCCTTTACTGGCAAGATAATGAATAAAATTACTACCGATAAAACCAGCAGCTCCAGTAACAAAAATCATTTTAAATCTTGAACCAACGATTGGGAACAATATCTACAGTATTATTCTTGGAAGTATATCCTGTAGAACCAAACCAGGTCTTGGGTGCAATAACTTCTGGATCAGGATTCTGACTCAACCATGCACCCCACCAAGAGAATGAAGAATTTGCAATGATATAATCAGTACATAAAGTCATAAGACATAGATCATAAACATTGTTGTCTGTCTCTGATATCATGAACCTGTCTGGTTTAAAGATGTCCTGTTCCTTACACCACTTCACATCATCAGTAAAGATAACAACAGGTCTCTTCTCATTGAAACGTTTTAGTGCAGTATGATAATACTTCAAACTACAAGGAGGATGGTCTTGTGCTTTCTCAACATAGTCAGTCCTACGAACATGAAGTGCAATAGGTTCTGACAATTCCTCCATAACCTCTTTACAGTTTGTCACTACATCCTTCTTGAATGTAAAGTCTTCTTTAATAGAGTCTGCAATGTGTGAGAAATATCTTTCAGTCTGAAAATATCCGTAGAGACTAATATTATCAGGACACTGTTCAACTAATTCAGAATCATAATTGAATTGTCTTTCCTGTACAAACTTATCAGAAACTCTTCCTCTGTTCTTTAAGTGTGGAAGATTGAATGCATCAAAGAGTTGATGTTCATTCCACTCATCCTTAAAATCACTTTCGGGGATAGTGAATTCATACCCTCTGTGATGTGCAATACCGCGAAGTGTAGCATATTGGAACATCTGGTTACCCAGTCTTCCAACGATACCAAGATGATTAAAACCAATCATAAGAATTTCAAAATATTATTGATACGGTTGATGTAAGTATGTTTCTCCTTGATGAACTGCATGGCCTCTCTCATATTGATACTACCACTTCTCTCTGCTTGAACAAGGTTATTATAGAGAGTTTCTGGAGTACCACCAAAAACCACATAGTCACCAAAGGCTTCCTTGATGAATGGTGAATTCGTCCCTGGAATTCTACCATAACTAATGTTCTTTTGTATACGACAGGGAATATAACCACACTGAAGATGCCAATCACTCCTGAAATCTGGACAGATATAGGAGTCACGAATCAATCTACGATTCTCTGAGTGTTCGATTGATTGGGTATATAATTGAATTTTCTTACCATTATTCTCTGCATAGTGTGCAAAGCTCTCAAGCCAGTAAGAACCCTGTTCATATATCATACCAACATAGTTGATGTTCTTCTTTGATGGGTCAAACTTTTCATAATTATCAACATCAATCTCATCAGGAAGAAGGTCAGTACCCCAGGTTTGATACAGAGTCCTGGTCGATTCATCCCAATGACATAGGTCCTCAATCTTTTCAAAGTGAACAGTATCACGGATACAATTACCCAGTTTTAATACATTCTCATAAGGAACTCCACGATCAGTCAAATACTCTGTAGGTAAATGGTGAGTAATGTACCTACAATCTTTTATGACTGGCATATGGGACTTCTGTGAGTCCTCTACAAAAAATACAGCGTCAGTGTAATCTAGATTGTGTGGTTCATTAGAGACCCACATTACATCATGACCTAGACTAGTGAAAGCTTTGTAATATGTGTCGTGAATATATCCGTGTGTCGAACTATGGATAGGGTAATGACCCCAAATAATAATTTTCATAATACAGTTCCTGGAGGAAGATGATAATGGAATCCAAAAGGTGTAATACCTCTGGTTTCTGGAACAGGTTTCTCATGTGCAAACCTTGCCGCAACAGTTACAGGAGCAAACTTACAACCTAATACTTCATATATATGTCTGTTGTGAACACAGATACATCCGTCTTCTGCGGTGTTGTTTGCATCCATGTGTTTATAAAAGTTACCCCAGTTCACATCAAAGTGAACGTAAGCATTGTTAGGAACCTCTAGGAGTTTCTTAGAGCGGAGAGTGAATCCACCATTACCAACTCTCTGATGTCCTCCCCAAGGGTCAATGTATGCCCCGTCAGAGTGTTCCCATGGTGCTCCAATGTAATCATACTCTAACCACAGTGGATCCCACTTCTCAGGGTTGATAATAAACCCATCAGCCTGGATAGTAATACAGTGAGTTGTGTCTACATGTTTCTGTAGGTCATAGATCATGTAATGACTATACTCATCAATAGAAGTGATCTTTGGACACTTCTCTACACTAATACCTGCTTCTTCAAAGTCAGGACGGTCTTGATCTGATATTAGTTTTACTGCACCAAAACGAATACCCTGCATACTTTTTTGAAAAGCATACAAGGTCTGTTCAAAGTTTACACTAGAAACGCAGATAAGCGTTACATCAGGTAGATTAATCATCTTCGCTTTATCCATTATACTTCTCCAATTCTTTCACACACTCTTCAGATGTTGATAAATTACCATCTCTATCTTGATATTTCCAACCACTGTATATGTTCTGTGACATTGCCCAGTATCCATCAGAGACATTATGTCTCGCCCAATACTTGGGAGCAATAACGTTCTCTATGGTGTCACTAGTATACACAGCAAAGAATGGGAAACTGGAATTGGACAGAATCACATGTTTTGAGTTCTTGATGATAGCATAATCCTTATCAACAGTGAAATGATAAGCTGGAATCTCTGGTAACATAGATTGTGATGCCTTCACATCATCAGTAATAGTGACAAATTTCATATTTGGATTAATCTTTGTCATATTTTCCATAGCGTTCAACCAGTATTCTTTGGTCAAATATAGTTCATGAAATCCAACATACTCACCACCTCTGTAGTTCAATACACAGATATCATCGTCCATGTATTCATATGTGTCATACTCTTCCTTGACCTTTAACCACTCTTTGACTAACTCTTTGTTGTGATGAAAGTACTTTTCATCTTGCATGTTACCAAAGATCATGGTGTTATCAGGAACATCCATGAGTCCTTTATCATATCCTCTGACATCACACCCAATAGTCATGTCATGATGACAGGTATTGAGTTTCTTTCTTACTTCTTTTTCAGTGTAAGTATCTAAATCATCGGGAACCTCTTGTCCCCAATCAAGATCAAACCAATAGAAACCACTCTGGTTGTATCTCTTATCTCCACTCCAACCAGTATCCTTAATACCAAATTCTAATCCCCTAGTGTGGGCAATAGATCTAGCAGTCACATAACAGAATAACTGATTACCAATACCCTGGCCTTTAAGAATTTTAGTTGCTAACATCTTTAATCAAATAAGAATAGTGTTCTTTGTTTTTCAGAATAAAATCAGGGTAACTGTCATCTATCTCAACGGTTTCATATCTTCCTTGACCACGACCCAGTGGATCCTGATTAGATTTTAGACGTTCAATGATCGCTTTTTTCACAGAATCATTGTTATGTTCCTGATGTGCCGCACTTTCAAGTTTAGTGATTACCCTATCCTCAACTGATGTTCCTTCACTACCAACATATGTCCAGTGCCATCCACCTGGAGACAATCTAAAATTTTCTTCACCAGGTAAATCCCTTCTCATATCAGTAAGAGTATACTTCTCTAGAAAAGAGAAATCAAACATCTTTGTACCTACCCATTTTGGATAATCTTCATAATCAAAATCATGAGTCTGTGATCCATATACACCTGTCTTTTCAACATAGTTTAGGTAACACATACAATACTCTTGAGCAAAGTTATAAACTTTACCAGGGGTATAGAAGTCAGTCATATTTTCAATGACTTCTGGATTTGGAATCTCGTCAAGGTCACTCCAAATGATGACATCCTCAGATCCACAGACAGTATCAAGAAAGTCTGCAATAATGTTCTTCTGGAAGGCATCATTCTGATGACACCTTACAGACGTATTGTATCGTCTCCCCAGGTCATCTAGTTGTTGATCTGTGGGGAGTGGTACAACATTATGAATAATCTTATCTTGAAACTTCTCAAACCTATCTTTGTTCTCAAGATAGTAAAGTGGTTTTTCTAAACCTGAAAAAGTCTCTGTTGATTCGTTAATAACAAAGTAATCAACAAAGGGATCGAGTAGATTTAATCTGACTTCAAGAAGATCTAGTTCATTAAAGAACAAAAAAACATCAAATACTTTCATAGGATTATGTTGGAATGATAATTAATCTGTCGTCATATCCACCGAAATCACAGACATATGCATTGTCTTGAAGTTCCTCTGGAATATACGAGAATAGGAGATCTGGGTTGTATGAGATATCTTCGATAATAACATATCCACCTTTGTTCATCTTAGGGAGATACAATTCCAGAAGTTTCTGATGACTATGAGAAGTGTGTGGACCATCATCAATGAGAATATCAATTCCACCATCGATCTTATCTACAGTTTCCTGAATGTATCCATCAGCATCGATGAACTGAACACCATCAGACAACCACTCTTTATCATATGGTATCTGATTATCATTGTAATCATGGAAGTTATCAATACCAATGATTGTTGCCCTCTTAGAAAAGAACTCCTTCCACAACTTCAGAGAAGCCCCAGAACGGACACCAATCTCAACCAGAGTGAGTTTCTTATTTCTCAGTGGTTCAAAATTCTCCTGATAAAATCCATCAATAAATGTTTTTGGATTTCCTTTATCTGTCCCGTATCTTGGATTAGTTGTGATATTTAAGTTGTGTTCCTTTAGGATTTCCTGTAGTGTATTCATGGTTTAATAACGTATGCAGTAGGAGCCATATAATTCAAAGATTGAACTTGAATTCCTTTATCTTCAAAAAATCTATCAGCACCAGGACTCATAGTCCATCTCTGATATGCATAATCATCAAACACCACAATACCACCTGAAGAAACTCTATCCCACATTGCATTTAAGATTTCATAAGTAGGGACATCAAGATCAACATCAATATAAAGTAAAGAAATCTTTGATCCAGGACGATCTTCTACAAACTCATAAGTTGTCTTACAGACATCACCCGCAATGAGTTCAAACTCATAATCTTTGAATCCAAAGTCTTTGATTTTTTGTTCCATATAATCTCGGAAATCAGGTTCATGTTCCCATCCCCTGTCCTTAAACATGGTGTCCATTGCTTCCTTATCATACCCAGAAAGACTATCTACTAAATCTTTGGTATTGTAGAAGTCAAAACCAACGACTTGTTTGTGTGTATTTGGACAGAAATATCTTTTCAATTTCAAGAAAGTGAGAAGTCCAGTTCCTTTAAAAACTCCACACTCTACGATGTCACCTGGAATATCTTTTACCTGATTAAAAAGTAAAGTTCTAGCAAGAAGTTTACCAAATACTTTTAAATCGGACGAAAGCATAAAACCATTAAATGCATCAAACAAAGTCTGTTCCGCATTAAAGGTTTCAATATCAATTAGCTTCATTAAACATTTTCTCCAAACAAAAAATTATCAATAGTCTGTTTATTTATTTTGTCAGAATTGATGCACTTATCATCGATTAGGATATCATAGTGAATCTTTCCCATCACCAATTTGTGGTAATTGACGTTCCAATTTTTTAGACAACTTGTTGTCTTATCATATAAGAGTTCATAAACTTTGTCAATATCACCTTCACACTGAGACATACCCCTTGCAGTATAGATCACAATGTTATTACCATCATCATAAAGTTGATTAACTAGTTTTACCATGTCCTCATTGGGGACACAAAGATCATATTTGTTAATCCCAAAATGTTCAACACCCTCAGGACGAGAACAAATTACATCATCCAAATCAAAAGCTATAGTCTTTAGTTTGTTCATTTAGTAGTTTGAGTTTTGAGTTGATTCTTTTTTTGATAACACTTTCAGAGTTGGGTAAGTTAGAAACTATTAGGTTAATAAAATCTTTTGTAGATAAAATATAGTGACAACAAGTAATTATCAATTGTTTCTTAGAAACTCTATCAATATTCTTGATCCACTTCTTCCATTTGTCAGAATCATAACACAACTGATATAATGTTTCAAATAGTTTTTTATCTTTAACACACTCCTCCAAGTAATACTCAGACTCAATTTGTCCAAACTCTGGAGCGATATTGATGGAATCCAATCCACACTCAAATCTCAATTGAACATCAAAAGAATCCGTCAAGTAATCTCCGTTATGTTCTTTACTCATGATCCCAAACTTCTTTACCACCTTGATAAAGTTCTTCAGTCTTCTCTTACTAAAGTTTCCCGTGTTAGTTCTTGTAGATAAGTCAAGTCCAGTTCCAGATTGAACTACTGCATATTTAATTTGATCAAATGCATCTGAAGGTAATCCCATCTTCAAATACTGAAGAAACCATTCAAGTTCTGTTGGTTGATATTTGTATATGGCTTCCTCAGTGCCAACCTCATACATGGTGTTTTTATTGTCTTTCCAAAGACGACCAATAATTGACGATGTTTTATCAGCTGCTTCCAAAATAGAATTAGAAACTCTAAAAGGATCTACATGTATTAAATCAAAGTTCTGATTATCTACGAAAAAAGAATCATATCCATCATCAGTTTCCTGTCCTTGATTTTCACCACCATGGTCTCTACAAATTAATACTGAATCATTCCTTTCTTTTACATACTCAGTAAAAGATTCCGTGGTCCAATCATTGACATATCCACCACAATAATCAACTTGTCTTCTTGAGGGAATAAACCCAATGGGACTCTTGTGGTCAATCACACAATCAACCACATTCTTACTCATAGGTCCAATATAATACTTTGGGAATATCATTTACAGTAAAGGTTCAAGAATAAATTATGTTTTCCAAAATAATATAAGAACATATCAAGTGGATGTTCATGAAGTGGTGCCATGTTTATCCAAATCAAAGACGTTAGTATTTCAATCCCATCATATAATATATGGTTCTCTAAACAAAATTCTTTTAGTTTTGTTTTACAATCAAGGTTTGATTTCTTTATGTAAACATCACAACTAATATCATCTGACTTACTATCAATGGTGAACAAACCATCAGAGAGAACCTTATGAGTCAGAGTTAGATTATGATTTAACTTTGCGATATCATAATGCATATCACCAGCATCGATACTTCCGTTAAAATCTTGACGCCAATCAATCAGAGTAAATTCTTTTTCATGAGATAAAATATTATCTAGGATGAAGTCACCATGAAATCCTGTTGGTTTACTCCCAATTAAATTATCAAAGTCTATGGCAGATATCATATCACATAGTGGAGGTACTGTATCACTATTGATTATATCTGATTTATCTTCTAAATCATACTTATCCAAGAACTTACTAATTCTTTTTAAAGTTTTCCCACTATAAAAGGATAATGCATTTTCTCTAAACGAATCATCTTCTTTTTCAATCCAAAGTTTTTCATTAGCCCAAGTAAGTAAATTAGAAAACTTCTCTGTTGTAATTACATCAGCAAGTAAATCAGCCTCTACAAACTCATACTTATAAAAGTTTTCTGTACTGTCAATGAGTTTGGGTATAAGACCACCAAGTTTTTTTGTTCTAGCAACTCTATCAGAACATATTTTTTTATTGAAGAAAAACTTGATCACAAAGTCATCAAATACAAAGATATTTTCATCTTCTTTATCAAGCACATGGACTGTTCCCTTGATGTTATTTCTAGTTCTCTTAAGAGAATCAATGTTACCAATATCATACCATTCGTCAATTTCTTTCACAGTAAAGTTAGTCATGTTTCTAATGACATGACAATCACTCAAATCACTTGTTTTTACCTTACTTAGAATCTGTTTGGAGGTTTCCCAGAAGTTTTTGTAATCATAAAAACCAGAGACTCCGATATAAACATAGTCGAAGTTGAGTTCTCCCTTCTCGTTGATAGATTTAATTTCTCCGTTAATACAATTCAGTGTTCTATAAGAACTACTATCACCATGACCACCCAGACTCCAATTAGAATCAAAGTTTATTTCATCGATATAATTTTTAGGAAGAATAGTATCACAAGCATGAAAAATGAATGGACATTGAAGATATTCCTCACATAAAAAAATTGAGTGAAGGAGACTACTTCCTTCGCCCATATAATTTTCAACCTCAACAAATTTTATATTCTTGTCTGGATGAGCAAGAGTGAGGTACTCTTTAACATGAGAACCATAATGTCCAAGAGTAACAACAAATTCAATATTCTGTGGATAACTCTCAATAATATGAGAGATTGCTGGTTTATCTCCAACTCGGACGAGGCTCTTGTTTGTAAACTTTGTCAAGTTACCAAGTCTAGAACCTAATCCACTAGTCGTAAGTAATACCTTATACCCTACCATACTTGTCCTCTAACCTCACAATATCATCTTCACCAAAATATTCACCCAACTGAATTTCGACAAATATCAAATCATCATCTCCAATGTTTTTAGGTTGATGTTTTACTTCAGTGGGGATTGTAACCACATCACCAACACCATATCGTGTCACAACATCATCTATTCTCACCTCTGCTTCTCCATTTACGATTACCCAGATCTCACTTCTCTTAAAATGATATTGATAACTAGGAGACTGTCCTGGTTTGATTACAATCTTTTTTACTTTTGTGTATTCTTCGTCAAGAAGATTTTCATATGAACCCCATGGCTTTAATACTTCCATCACTACCTACCAAGCATTATTTTAGTAAAATAATCTAATTGATCATGATCAACTTGTTTACACCTAGCCAAATAATCCCCCTCAATACTATATTCATTTGAAGGATAACCCTCTTGGGAAGCAACTATCCCAAGAACTCTTTCGCATTGTTGATCTTTGAACTTATCACTACTGATGAACTTGTTAAGAAATCCACTGTCATACATTCTTTTCATCATAGAGTGTTTAATAACTCCAGTGTGTCCAAACGCACCTACAATCATCTGATGAGGTTCAGGAGAAGTATACTTCGTCCCCTCTAACATTTCACAAATACAATTTAAATGTTTGTCACCTTGATCAGCCATTCTTTCATTAAAATACAAGAAAGAATAAAATTCACTATCAGAATCTAAAAATTCTTGAATAGATTTTTTAAATACGATACTATCATGGATCATTACATAATGTGATTCATTTGGATAATATTCGTACACAGTTTTAAATGTTCCTGGATGACGATATTGATTAACATCATCTAGAATCACAACTTGCTCATTATCTTTAAATGAATCAAAGTAAGACTTATCTGGAGAATTTGAATCTACGATAACAACTGTTTCATTCGGATGAAACTTTAAAATAGATTCAACACACCTAACGATAGGAGATTGTGGTGTGTAATGACAAGATAGACAGAACATTTATCAGTTTACAATTTGTTGAGAAATCCAGTTGTATGTCTTACGAATACCCTCTTCTAGAGTCTGTGAATAGTCCCATCCAAGTTTCTCACGGATGAGATCATTGTTTGAGTTACGACCACGAACTCCAAGAGGTCCGTCAATATGATTCTTTTGAACGTCTTTACCAGAAACTTTAGCAGCAGTATCTACCAATTCATTGATAGTGACCATCTCTTCAGAACCGATATTAACTGGTCCCATAAAGTCACTATCCATCAGCCTTCTAGTCGCTTCGATGCATTCATCAATGAACAAGAAGGAACGAGTCTGTAAACCATCTCCCCACACTTCGATTGTTCCACCTTGTGACGGGAGGTTAATAACCTTCCGGCAGATAGCAGCTGGAGCCTTCTCTCTTCCTCCATCCCAGGTTCCTTCAGGTCCAAAGATATTATGATACCTAGCAACACGAACAGGGATCCCATGGTTACGATTGTAAGCAAAGTATAGACGTTCACTAAACAATTTCTCCCATCCATATTCAGAATCTGGTGCAGCTGGGTATGCAGAATCTTCACGACAATCTGGATTATCAGGATCTAATTGATTATGCTCTGGATACATACATGCAGATCCAGAATAAAAAATCTTAGTATTATTTCCTACCGACTCATTAAACTTACGTTGTTCGTCAAGAACATTCAAGTTGATAGTCACGGAGTTATGCATAATATCTGCATCATTCTCACCAGTAAATACAAATCCTGCCCCACCCATATCAGCAGCAAACTGATAGATTTCGTCAAAAGGAAGAATGTATCTTTCAGGAACACTGGCATAAAAATTACCAGAATACCCTTTGAATCGAATCACACGACTGACAAGATCTACGTCACGAAGGTCACCAACGATGAATTCATCTGCTTCTGTTTCACCGTATTCTGGTTCTTTGAGATCAACTCCACGAACCCAGTAACCTTCTGAACGTAGTCTCTTCACCATGTGACTACCAATAAATCCACCAGCACCAAGAACTAGTGCTGTCTTTTTATTATCACTCATAATTTTTTTGGTTTTACTTTCAATATTATATCAGAGTTTCATTCTTCTAACACCATCTGAATCTTTGGTGCAGTACTGTGTGATAGAGGGAAACTCATTCAGTCTATCAATAAGTTTTGAAACATCTCCACCACCACCGGATGGTTGTGCTTGGAGTGCTGCTACTACTTCTTCCAATGCCTTAAGTCTTTCTTCTACTTCAACATCATACTTTGACATAGATGCCCCACTTGAAGACTTACCTGCGGTACCTTTCATTTTCTTAAAATTAGTAACTAACCATATTTAGTAAAGAAGAGGAACTTCTATAGAAGTCCTCCCATTATACCACTTTGTCATCTGTCTTGACTTCAGTATTACCACTGTCCATACTATGGTATGCTTCTTTCACTCTATCAACAGCAATCTTAGACCAAGATACTGTTGTCTTAGCAAATGGCACAAGTATATCAGTGGTAAATTCATTCCACTCATACAAATGTATCTGCCATCGTACCTTAGCATCCTCAATATACTCAGCAAGAGAAATCTGTGTATCTTCTGGTCGCTCTACTGGTGGTTTATATAAACTACCTTTAACTTTGGTTGGTGTATCAGTCATAATAAACTAGTTTAAAACTCTACATGGTATCTATATACCCATACCACATTTCCCAAAGATTAGTAACTAAACTTTTTCTTTAAATGGAAACATAAGACCATGGGATTTGACTATATTATAGTCCTTCCGTGACTCTGTTATAATCATCTTCAAGTCTGATAATATCAGACTCTTCACATTCTCCTTGTTGGATTTCCAGAAACTTGATCCCTTCAATACCACCTTGAAGTCTATGAATCATTCCTACGGGAATGTGAAAGTGATCTTTAGGACTAACCTCTTTGGTTTCGGAGTCCAAAGTGATAATCCCTGTTCCAGACAAGATGTGCCAGAACTCTTCTCTCTTCTGATGTTTTTGAAGAGAGAATCTTTGATTGGGAGAGATCGTTATAAGTTTAATGACTTGAAAGGGGTTCCTATACAAGTCCTTATATGATCCCCACGGTTTTTTTACTATATTATCCAACTTCAACAGTCTCTAGATCTTCTGCGATACAGTCGATGAGAATGTCATAGTCATCCAGAGGATCACCAGAGAATACTACTCCACTATTTTCATAATACTTACGAACCTTTTTAAAAAGTTTCGGATTCTTTACGTCCAGGAAAAATTCGCCATTTACAGCACCACGAAGGGTTTGAAGATCTTTTTTGAACTTAGAAGTAATAGTCATTGTCTCGTTTGTTGACCTTAGTAGTATAAGGGAATGACACTGAAGTGTCAATGGGGGTTGTGGGGATCGAACCCACCTTTGCCGAATTATGAGTTCGGAGCATTCTCCAGATTGCTAAACCCCCTTACCTCAATGAGGTTCTGGAGTTAATTTATTATGGTTCCACTCTCCTAATATAACAGAGTTGGAACCACATATCATCTCCACTAAGCCACTTTTGTATTCGCCCACTGTGACCACATAGAACAGTGACTCATAGACACCTTGTTGTTGAAGTTTTGTTATTCTATGAACTCCATCTTCTATCAGATAATATCCATTATCATATTGTATAACAATACCTGGATATGAAGGGTCTGCTTCATCTACAAGTTTTTGTTTCTTTGGTCCTGATGGATAACATATTTTAGAATGTTCAATAACAATTGGTTCTCTGTTGTCCGTAACTCTCTTGTATGACTTATTCTTCTTACGACGCATCATTGTGCTCAGTATAAATCCTCACAAGTTCTTCTTCAAATTCTTCTTCCATTGTCGTTAATATTGCCGTCTCCTCTCCATTTGTTATACCTATAATCTCTCCACTTTCAACGTTTGTAATCAGCTGATCCCAATGTTTCTGAAATTCTTCCACGGTGTAAAATTTCATTGTTGATATATGTATGTAAGTTGTATAAGTTGAGTATATTTTTTCACCAATAATCTACCACTCTCAATAGACCATCTGCATAAAAAAACATAAGAGTTAAACCTATACACATACTAATAATAGTAGCATTCTTATTATGCTTATCTATGGCTTTATCTATGGCACTATCTATCATCTCCTGACACTGCTTTTCGGTAATATTGTGTTCAGGTTTGTTATCATCAAATCGGGAAGACATAATTATCTAATTTCAAAATCCAATTTACGAACCTTACGATGTCTTCTCTGTTCCTGATACATCAAATCTTGAGAAGACAAAACATTTTTCTGTTTACTATTTTCATTCAAATTTATCATAACAACATCATTTAAGTCAACAGCAGTAATGTTTTCTCCAGTGACTGTCATCATATTAGGACATCCGCAGGACTTTGGTTTATTAGTACTACGAATCTCAGTGTTACATTGTTTGCATCTTACTACCAACATGATAGTATACCCTCTTAACTAAAGTAAAATCTTTAATCATTTAATAAATCCATTTTCAACTAACCATTCTCTTGTTAAAGGCGTTGGTGAGTATGTTTCCCACATGTTACCTTCTGCACATGCTTCAAGTGCTTTTGCAGTTACATCATCTGTTCTACCTGCCCAACCTGCCTCTGCTTCCCATGGTACTGCTGATTCTGGATATGTTCTCTCTGCCATCACTCTCCAAATGACAGGAATCTCTTCCTCTGGAAGAATTATAGCAATCATACTATTATCAATTGTTCCTGCCATACAGTCCTGTGCAGCATGCCATCCTTCATGTCTCATTACACTCATCAATATACCTTGTTCGTGCATGAAATTGGTATTTAAAAAGAAGGTATTACTGACTGTATGATACGCCCCTCTGTGACCTGACGGAAAATATTTCTCATCTGCTAAAAATACTTTAACTCCGACTCTATCAAGGGACCTGAGAATTGAATTAAACTCAGAAGAAACAACAGAATAGTTAGAACTATGATAATATTTTTGAATGTCTCTAATTGATCTGACTTGTTGAACATCGTCTGTACATTCTCCAAGTAACATACAACCCATAGAATCATATGTCTTCCAACCCTTAACTTCAGGATCAGCCATCACTGGACTGGTAAGCATCAGTGATGAAATCAATGTGGCAATAATTTTTTTCATAATATTTATATGATAAATGGACTCTATCTACATGTACCAACCAACTAAGGTTGTTCTGTTTCCAGACTTTAAAGGATTCACTCTATGTAGTTTATCTGAAGGGAAGACAATAAAGTCTCCATAATCAAACTTTCTTTTGTATATATTACCATTACTTACCTTTATTTCAAACTCTGCACCGGTATAATCTTTCTCATAACTTAAACAATATACAATAGAGAGTTTTCTATGACCTATACTACTTGTAGAGTAATAGTCTTTGTGCCAATCATGAAAATCTCCCTTACCAACATACCTAGTGTATTGTATAGATGATTCCCACTCATGTTTAAGGTCCATCTTCCATTTCATATCATTTATATTAATGATAGTCTTTTTCAGTCCTTGTTCAATAAAATTAACTTGACTTATCTCAATACCTTTGGTCTTACATTTTCTAATACTATGGTCTTCAACGAAGTTACCAGATCGAACAACTCCAGCATTATCTAGGTTATTATCATCAGGAAAATTGTTCTGACAATTTCTAAGAACTTCATCAGTTGCTTCAACAGATCCAAAATTCCCTACAAAATAATCATCAGTCAAAATTTTAAATGGTTTCATTGTCGATTAGAAAAAACAATCTCCAACGAGTCAGGAGAGATTTGAACTCCCGGCCAAGGCATTAGAAGTGCCTTGCTCTATCCACTGAGCTACTGACCCTGATGGTAGTTCCTATCGCCGCTAATCCTAAACTACCAAGGGGATTACCGCAGTCAAGAGAGAAACTACTTATAACCAGTTCCAGAATTCCAACCTCCTGGGCATTCTTGGAAGATCTCAGAACCTCCTTGAGCCTGTACAGAAGTCCAATTCTTTGTTGCCTCCTCATACATATCTTGATGTATGGTTGAAGACTCACCAGAGTGAGGATGTGTCATCTTAACTTGTGTATTATGATCCATTTCGGGTGAAATGTCAACCCTCTTTTCAGTATTTGTTGTGCAACTAAACCAAGGATCATTAGGAATCTTGATTGGTGCTGGTATTGACCTATAAGGTACCTGTTCCTTAATATTTTTCTTCACCTTGGTCCTAATCTTAATAGAATTCTTCATCTTCATCTTCATTTTAATCTTATTGCCAGTAAGAATTTTACCCAATCGAGACTTAATTTGTTTAGTCATTCGTATACAAGTTTGTGAACATAATCATAAGAATAATTAGTACGATTTCCGTGAATACCCCAACCTAACCAACTATATGCAGCATTCATATAATAACTAACAGTCTGCCCACTGCCCTCAAAATAAGGAAGTTGTGTCTGGAAAATATTCTCATTAATCATATAACGAGTCTGACCTTCCAGTGAACTAGGATCACAACCATAGTTAGTACAAAATTTACCAAGATTATTATAACGACCAGTAGTGGTCCATTGAATCAATCCATAACCACCCCGATGACATTGGTTATAATTAACCCTTGCACCACCTTCACAAATATTAGACTTAAAATCACTCTCTTGTTTAATATTACCCATAATGGTAGCAAGAGCATTACGATCACTAATCTTGGTACGTTCTTGAAGTTTCTGAAGAACTATTTGTTCAGATTCAGTACAAGTAGGACAAGTCCATTGTTTTACTTTTACTATATTTTCTGTGGTTTTGTTAGATTCTTTCTCAAGGGATGACTGTGCAACGCATACTGCTGCACCAAGAAGAGAATAACTTACCAACCCAATTAAAATTTTCTTAATCATCAATCAAAAATTAATTTACTTGTTAAAATAATCCTTACGATAATAACGACCAAGGATGTTGGAATTATAATATAGTGGCATATCATCTGTCAACTTTTGTGACAAGACCTCATGTAGAAATAACTGACGGGTCTCTTCAAAATTTACTTTACCTAAAGATCCGTGGAGTGAAAGGATCTCTCTACTAAAAGACTCCCGCCCATATTTTGTAACATCATCTTTAAGTTCAGGACAAGACCCATAATACTTTTTCCAATCTGATTCTGATTTTACTTTTCGTTTTTTTCCCTTTGGAGTTCTGAACTGCCAAAAATACTTTCGCCCAATGTATTGTCGTTGGTTCTTGAGATTGGTAATGTTATAAACAAAACCAAAGTTGTCGAGAATATTATCAGAGTTAAAAACTTTGCTATTATAAATCCAGGGATTTTCGTAATCACACACTTAGCCATTGTATCTGGAGTATTTAGTGGTTCCTCATGAAACCACCAATCATCCTGTCTCTTGGCATCAACTTTTTTAGAGTTTAAATCCAGAGAAAGTATCCTCTTTAACATCTTGTTTGATCCCCCCGATCAAATATGATTCGACTTCCGTCTCTTGTGGAGCTACCTGAAGACCCTTACTACTAATCCAATGTTGTGTCCAAGGAAGAGGATTATTATTTGCGGCAACATCATAAGTGGGTTTCAAACCAATAGCCTTCATACGACGATTTGCAATCCACTCAACATATTTCTGAAGAAGAACATCATTCAAACCAATCATCGAACCATCTTTGAATAGGTAGTCTGCCCACTTCTTCTCTTCATTCACCGCACGGTCAAACATTGCATATACCCACTCTTCTTCTTCTTTAGCAATTTCTGCCATTTCAGGATCATCACCATCTCTCCACTTATTCATTATGTTTTGAGTGATTGCAAGGTGTTGGTTCTCATCTCTTGCAATTAAAGAGATAATTTTGGATGAACCTTCCATGAGTTTAAGTTCACCAAAAGCAAAAGAACAAGCAAAACTAACATAGAACCTAATACCCTCAAGAATATTAACGTTTGCAACTGCTCTGTAGAGTTTTCTCTTGAGATCTTTTACTTCCCATTTGGATGAAGGTGAATCCCTAAATTCAGCTCTCCACATGTTACCTGTACCCCATAGTTGAGCACTGTTGATGAAGTCATCATAAGACTCTGTCACACTAGAAGCCCTTTCAATAATACGAGGATCATTTATAATATGATCAAAGATATCACTGGGGTCAGGATACACATTCTTAATAATATAGGTATAAGAACGACTGTGAATCATTTCCATGAATCCCCAAACTTCCATACATGCTTCTAGTTCAGGAAGTGAACAGTAGGGAATAAATGCCATACCAGGACCACGACCCTGAACAGAATCTAACATAATCTGATACTTTAAGTTAGAAGTATAGATATGTTTCTGTTCAGGTCTAAGTATTTGATAGTCTGCTCTATCTTTCTGAAGAGAAACTTCTTCAGGTCTCCAGAAATATCCTAGTTGTTGTTTTGTTAGATTTTCAAATGCAGGATACTTATAACTATCATATCTCTGCACACCAAGTGGTTTACCAAAAAACATTGGTTGCTTCTTAGTATCCACATCTTCAGTATTGAAGACAGTCATTCCTTTAATATCAGATTGCACAGGACTCACACTCCCCCTCTTCAACATTTTCCAATTCATCAAGTAAACTATTTAACTTAGATTTTCCTTCCGGTACATCATCATGCCACCCCATTGGATGGGATGGTTCCTGTATTTCATCAGTCTTGATATCATAGGTATTTTGATAATATGATGTTTTCCACCCCAGTTTATATGTGGTTAATAAATCGTTCGCCATCACTGAGACAGGTACTTCATTATTATCATAATTCTCTGGATTATAAGACCAATTACCACTTATTGCTTGGTCAAAAAACTTTTGCATCACCGAAACAATATTGATATACCCACGATTATTAGCCATGTTCCAAAGAAGAGTGTAGTTATTTTTAAGAGTTCCGTAAGACGGGACAATCTGTTTAAGCGGACCCTTTTTGCTCTTCTTAATGGACAGATAGTCTCTAGGTGGCTCAATTCCATTTGTTGCGTTTGACACAACGGAACTGCTTTCAGATGGCATCTGAGCAGACAGTGTTGAGTGCCTAAGACCGGAGGTGGAGATAGCTGATCGTAAACTCTCCCAATCATGTTGTAACTCCTGTGATGAAACTTCATCCACATCCTTCTTGTATGTATCAATAGGAAGGATCCCGTCCGCATACTTAGTACGACCAAAGTATTCACAATGACCTTTCTCCTTTGCAAGTTCATTTGACGACTTCAAAAGATAGTATTGGAAGGACTCAGTAAGTCCATGGACTGCATCCCATGCTTCCTGACTGTCATAATTATAACCCAACTTAGCCAGATAGTGGGCAAGACCGATAAACCCTACTCCAAGGGATCTACGGGCCTTTGTGGCAATCTCTGCAGAAGTGACCGGATACTCCTGATAGTCTATCAATTCTTCCAGTCCACGGACAGAAAGGTCACAAAGATCCTCCAACTCCTTATCAGAATTAATCTTACCTACATTAACTGCTGATAAAATACAAAGAGCAATCTCACCATACTCATCATCAATATGATTGATAGGGTATGTAGGGAGTGTAATCTCTTGACAAAGATTACTCATATACACCTTATCCTTAAAGGAGGAATGAGAATTACAATGATCAATATTCATAATATAAAGACGACCAGTCTCTGCTCTCTCCTTTAGAAGATCAAGTATTAATTCTTGTCCACTAATAGTTGTTCTGGGGATAGAATCATCTGCCTCGTATTTAGTGTAGAGATCATCAAAACTATCGGTCCCGAAAGCATCATAAAGGCCAGGAACATCATGAGGAGAAAATAATGTAATATCTTCATTATTGATAAAACGTTCGTAAAATATCTTACTAATTTGTATACTGTAATCAAGTTTCCTGACACGATTATCTTCAGTTCCTTTATTGTTCTTGAGAACAAGTATATCTTCTATTTCTTTGTGCCAGATAGGAAAGTGGACAGTAGCTGATCCTCCTCTGATACCGTTTTGCGTACAGCATCTGACAGTTGACTCAAATTTTTTAAGGAAGGGAACAACACCTGTGTGTTGAACCTCTCCACCTCTGATCTTGCTGTTGATACCACGGATTCTACCTGCATTGATGCCGATACCCGCCCTCTGTGCAACATACCTGCCGATAGCCATATCAGAGCTAAAGATACTGTCGAGGGAGTCATCAACATCAACAAGAACACAACTAGCAAATTGTCTAAGTGGTGTTCTGACCCCTGCCATGATCGGTGTTGGGATGTTGAGTCTGTGTTTGGAGATTGCGTTGTAGTATCTTTTAACATAATCGAGACGGGTCTCCTTAGGATAGTCTTGGAAAATTGTAAGAGCAATCATAATATACATGAACTGAGGAGTCTCATATAATTCCCCAGTACTTCTATCCTGTATCAAATATTTATCAACTACTTGACGAAGTCCGGCATACGTAAACAAAAAATCACGTCCATGATCAATATATCCATTTACTTTTTCAATCTCTTCTAAAGAGTACTTCTCAAATATTTGTTTATCATAAGTCCCTTGATATGCACACTTCTCAATATGATCTTTCAAGTTAGGGGCATCACCCTTCTTATTCTTGAAGACTTGTTTACGAAGTGCGAAGAGAAGAAGACGTGCGGCAACGAACTGATAGTTGGGATGATCCAAATCAATCAGATCACTAGCACTACGTATAAGAATATCTTGAATCTCATCAGTAGTAATACCATCATAAAATTGAATCCCAGAAGTCATCTCCACCTGTGATGCAGACACTCCGGCTAGATTCCTACATGCCTCATCAACCATAAGATGCATCTTATCCAGGTCTAATTTCTCAACTTGACCATTTCTTTTGTTGACTTTAATACCGTTACTCATACTCTCTTCCAGGTTGTAAACTTAAGTTTTGCTTCTAATCCTTTGTAGGTGTTTGACTCTACCAGATCCTTCACCTTATGACCAGATAAGACCATATCATTAATGTCCTTATCTCTAATATTAGATGGCCAAATCACCACCCTTTCTCCATCTTCAATTTGTTTTAAAATTCGATCAACGATTTGTTTGTTTCTTGGTTCATTGTCATAGACGTATATGAATTGATAATCCAAACTGCTGAGGTCAACATCGCTACCACACATAGCAATAGAATTGGATAAGAAAGTGGAGTCAAATGGTCCTTCGGTAACATAAACTGGGTTCTCCTTGTCAATTCTATCAAGACCATAGACCTTGAGTTCATCATCTTTCAACATGATGGTTAAGTATTTAACAGGGTTTGAAGAGAGGGCTCTTCCCTGAATACCAATAAGTTTACCATCCCTAACAAGAGGAATCACAATCCTCTCCTCACCATATTTGGTATTTGTAAATGATCCTGGTTTAAGAGTATTTACAAACTCTTGAAAATTTTCTGCATAGTAAAACTTCCCCTCAAAGATGGCTCTACTGTGAAGATAGTGTTTAGATATACCAACATCAAAAGCAGTAGGAAGATCTATCTCCACCTTTCTCTTAAATTCGGGTTTGGAACTTTCGACCCTTTTAAATATATCTTCAGGTTGTTCTGTTGAAAAATTCTTTCCGGTATAATTACCTTTAAACTTCTCAAAGATATACTCTTTGTGGGTGGGTTCATCAAACTGTTTCAGAAAGTTATTTAATGAAATATTCAACCCACAGTTATGACACTTATAATTGGTATTATTCTTAACACGATAAAAGTATCCTCTGGCTTTACTCTTATTCTTCTGACTATCACCACATATTGGGCAACGGCAGTTATATAGATACGACTTTATTTTTTTGAACTTTTGAAGTCTAGATGATATAAGTTGAATATATTTGACATCAATAAAATCCATTACCCATCAAGAGGAACCTCTATTCATTCTAGGAGGTTCTGGTGGAGATGTCAACATGCTCTCCATCATTGGTGACAGAATGAACGAAATGACTGACAACCCACCAAATACCATCCAAACTCTCCTCTCTAGTCCACGAAGTCTTTGTAACACACCGTCATTATCTGTGTCCATTTTATCACGGAGTTTGTCAATTTTTGCAAAGAGTACAATGTCAACCTCTTCATGTTTTGATATTCGTTCTTCATGAACAGCAAGCATCCTACCAACTGATATATTTACCTCACTCAATTTCTCTATTGCATTATCAAGCTTGACGATAATTGGTTTAAGATCGTCAAGCTTTTGTTCAATTATTGCTACCTTTACCTCATCCATTGAATGGCTTAAAGTACGGATTAAATTCCAATGCTTTTTTCTTTTCCTTCTTACCTTTTCTCTTCTGTTGTCTATCCATCAAATCTTTGATGGCCTTCTTGACATATTTGTTTCTACCATCCAACTTCATATCCCTTTTATACATGGGCTCAATAACTGGATCATAACCAGCTACTGGACCTTTGGGATTAGCAGAACTACTAAATCCACCAGATTGCCCAGGAGGATTTGCCACCATGCCTTCCTCATTAACACTAAATTCACTATGCAGTGCTGTACGAAATGCATCTACAAACTTATCAATCTTGTTTTTGTCCATTGGTAACTCTCTCCAATTCTTCTAAACACCTTTGATCCAATTCAATATCGTGAACATAGGTATGTGGATATTCAGGTAATTTGTCCATAAAGATAACAAATGTCTTTACAGTTGACCACAAGTCCCTCTCAATCTTAAAAAATAACATGGGAGTAGTAGCATCACCAAAGATATTATACAGAATGATAAAATGATTTATCAGTAAATGTATTTTCAATTCACCATTATTCTTATATCTTTTCAGGAGTCTTTTAATATACTTGAAATGGTTCAAGTCCTTATTAAAATCCTCCTTAGTCAGAGCTTGGGGATTCTCATAATATTTAATAGCAAAGAGAAGGAAATTTCCCTCATTCAATTCATTAAAAATCATTAGTTATCAAGGAGTGGGATAAGCAGTTCCGCCTGTAGTGATACCAGACATAGCAACCAGAGTTTCATTCTTAACTCTCAAGGTGCCTTCATTATCGTTGTAAGTAGTAACACCAACCCAACCACCAGCAGTTAGTTTGTAAGATGTATTTAATTCCGCCTCGGTCGAAGCATCACTTGTACCATATACAAATGCATCGAAGTCATTTGCCAAAGTAGCAGACTTACTGTAGTGTGAATCAACAATGGTATATTTTGGAAGTTCAGATACTCCGAACTGAACACCTGCGATAGCAGCACCACTCAGACCAGCAGTAGAACCGATAGTACAAGAAATGGTTGAAGCGATCGAAACGATTACCGCATCACCAAAGAAGGTAGTTGCCTTAGTACCAAAACGAAGGACATCTCCTTCCTGAGCAGATCCTGTTTGACCAAAAGAAGTTGCAGTTCCAGTGACAACGCCAGTACCATAATTAAGGCTGACGGTTCCTACACTGTCTACATCGTCATTATTTCCCCAAAGTGCCATGCCTTTTTCCTAATAAACTTTGTTAGATAGAAATATTTATAAAAAAAAGAGAGAGAGGATATCTCTAAATTCTTATTCTTCTCTATTCTTAATTGCCTTAGATACAACCTCAAGAAGTTGATCATCCATATCAGTCTTTGTCAACTTAACTGCTTTAGCAAGAATAACAAGACAGATCTCAACCATCTTCTCACCAAGTTCTTCATTCTCTGGAATTTTTGAGACAGCATCTTTAACAATTTTCGATGCAAATGGAAGTAATATTGAGAGCATAATAAACCTCATAGGTTATCTATACTCTATATATCACTAATCCTTATTAGAAACCCACTTATTTAATTTTTTATCATATCTTTTAACTTCACCAGGTCTTAGTCTATCCTTTGCATCTTTTGCTCTTGATACAAACTTACCATACTTCATCCTATCATTCTGTTCTGCATTCTTTCTATCATTATCAGCAATCTGACTCATTGCCTTAGGGTCAGAAAGAATACTAGACCTCAATGCTTCTTCTAGTTTCTTGTTGGATTTTTTATTATTCCTCATTTCTTTTTCGTATCGATAATGGCTCCATCACCATGCTTGGCACGTATTTGAGCTTTTACAACGTCAAAGGCTGAGGGTCCAGGTGCTCTTTTCTTTTTACCATATTCAGAATTTTTATTACCTAGTGGTGATTTATCGTAACGGTAATTACCATCAACACCACCTCTTTCCATTCTCTTATCTCTTAAAGAATCTTCTGTCTCTTCCTTCACTGGTTTAATAGTGGGAGCCATGATCCTCATATGAGGATCATACTTTACATTGGTCTTCTTAGCTGGTTTTACATCCTTGATGGAAGGAGCACCATCCATATGACCTTCTCTCATAGAAGCATACCATTTTTCAAAGTCTTCTCTACGCTTATTACCTCTTGGTGGCATAGGAGTTCTTTCTCCTCTCACTCTTTCATACTTTTTATTTGCCTCACGTTCCTTCCTTTCACCTTCTTCAGGATTACGTTGGTAACCTTCTTTATTTAATTTAGCTGCAATAGCCATCTCACGTCTTTTCTTCTTTGACTTACCTTTGAACTGAGGAGCATCAGACTTATAAAAGTCGTCAACAACATCACCCATATCAGCTTTTTCGATATCTATTTTCTCATCAAGTTTATTCTTTCCCAGATCTTCTACCTCCTCACCGTGCATACCAGTATGATACTTCTTATGCTTCCAGTTAGGATCATCCTTCTTCATCTTTTCACGTTCCCAGGCAGCATAATCACGTTCTTTCTTTGCTGCTTTCTTCTTACCATGATCACTATCATAGGTAGCATCCTTACTACCTTTCTTTGATCTATCATAATCAATAACAGCAGCTACAGTTTTGTAACTATCTTTCTCATCAAGTTCTACAACCTCAAGGACTTCACCACCAATTGCCGCAAAGGCTTCCTTCATTTCAGGATTAATAACAATCTTATTCTTTACTTTCTTCTCAGTAATTTCTTTTTCAGATTCAACATCACTCATCGCTTCCTTTTCAGGAATACCATTGATTTCAATTAAATCTTCTCTCCAATCCGAAAATTTATTTTTTCTTTTCATGAATCTCAAAGATTTTTACTGTTGTATTTATTTATAAATTCACGGATATTTGTCTTAGGACCTTTGTATGCCTTACCACCAGGTTGAAGATTTCTCTTCTCTCCCTTATCAAAACCAGGAGTCATCTTGGCAGCATACTTAAAGTAACCAGTAGTTCCGACACGGGTATCTGGTTTCTTCTCTTCATATTCACGGAGATCACTGATCCAGGACTTAAACATAATATCATCTTCTGTTACACAAATTAAATAATTGGTCCCTCTACGAACAATCTTACCGACAAATCCTGTGTTCAGATTCTCCACCAACTGATTAATCTTAAAGATTTTACCAGTTACATAGTTCTCTCTCAGGTTCTTCCAGTCAAACTTAGGAGCAATTTCCCACAGACTCCAGGATTCAGTCTGAACTTTCATTGCTTTACGAACAGTATTCATCATCTGTTTCGTAGCATTATCATCCAAGATATCAGGAACACCCTTTCTGAAAGCTTCAAAATCATTCTCAGTGGCAGCCTTTCTCATCTTAGAAGCAGACATTCCAGCAACTCCTTCATTATCCTCATCTCTTTCACCAGCAGAGATAGTCTCAATCTCTTCAAAATCATAGAGATCACCATTGTATTTCTGAGCCAGATTATCAAACTCAGAAACACGGTCAGATCCTACAACGATATTGACATTTGAAAATCCATCACTACTTGCCAACTTCAGAGCATCAAAGATAGTTTTGATACTTTCATCATTGATGATACTGTCTGCATGATCAGGGAACATTTTCTTCATCAGTTCCGTCTTTTGATCAGTCTCCAGAGGATTCTTCTTAGGATCAACTGATCTTGAGGGGTAGATTCTCATCTCATCACCACCTGCAACTTGTGCAGCACCAGCAAGAAGTTTTTCATGACCAATAGTTGGTGGATTAAATCTACCGAATACTAGGGTTATAGTCTCTCCATTCTTATTTCCTTTACTTTCACCACCTTCCTCTTCATCTCCACCTTTCTTTGTAGTGGGTTCTTCCTCAGTAGAAACCCTCTTCTGTTTAGAAACTTCTTGTCTTTGTTGTTGAGTAGGTTGTTGACCATCACCAGTAGTAGGTGTAGAAGTTCCTCTATCAGAGAACTTAAGGTTACCACCAACAGTCCTTGCTACAACATTACCAGCCCTATCTTTCCAACCACCACTACCATCACTCACCAAACCAAGCTTCTTAGCCTTCTCTGAGGTGGGTGTACTTCTGGCTTCTGTAATAAATTTAAAAAAACTTTTCATCTATCTAGAGATTCCATAGTAGTATTTATGACCTAAGAGGATCACGTAAAGCTCTCTTCAATGATTCTATCACCAATTTACCGTTTCTGAGAGACTCAGATAGAATTCTTTTGAATTCTTTATTTTCTAAGAACCGATCAGCAAAACCACCATTTTCCTTCACATATTTGATCAAAGCTTTCTTTGCAGCACCGTCATTCTGTTCATCAAAGGCAGCTTGACTACCTATCTCCCTTCCATCTTTCCAGACTTGAGAGAGTCTTTCTCTTTCTTCCTCGTCTCCATCCATCAATGTGGACACAAATGCACTGTAAATCTTGTCATCTAGTTTACCCTGGTTACCTCTACCAGACTTCTTCTTCATATAACCACCAAGATCAAGTTTCTTGATCATCTCATAACCCATTCTACTCTTCACATTAGGTAATTTGACACCTTTCTCCTTACCAAATTTGTTAATATTACTATTGATAGTCTTTGCCATCTGTCTATCATTATTTGAATATAAATCAAACAATTCAGAAGTGACATTATTTGACATTTTATCCCCATCAAAAAACAATGAATTAACAAGTCTAGCTTTATCATTAACAGTATTTGACTGTTCTGTCAGAGTATCTCTCTTCAAATAATCATCATCAGAAAAGTCTTTAAGTCTTTCAACTTCAGTCGAATACCACTCATCCATATTCTTATCAACTTTAGTCTGATTCAGATTTGATGCTGTAAGAATAAAGTTGTCAACATTTTCTCTTTGGTCTTTCATCTCCTGTGTAGGAGTACCATCATCTTTATTATTGAAACCTCTAACATGTTCCAGATCTGTTGCGTTCAGGTCAAGATCTGCACCAGTGTATCCATCTTTACCACCCTGTTGTAAAAATAATTTTGCAACCATCAAACCACGAAGTCTTCCATTGGCAACACCATTTGTCTTACCACTCAATTTACCTCTCATCTGATTCCCATCTTTATCAACACCAAGAGAATGACCAGTGTAAGAATCAGAGATCTTACCAGCACCCATAAAGTTTTTCTGTAGTTTTGTGGGTAATGCCTCAAAGAATACTTCTACCTCTTCATCAGATACTTCAATAGGTCTTGTAGACTCTACAAAGTCTTTAATAGATTCAGAACTTCCATCACCATAACCATCCTTCAATCTTTTTCTATTGGCTTCCAAAAGTTCATAGTCAACTTTACCCAATGCATTCTTACCAGCACCAGAATTGACCCTACCCGTATAACTAAATGCACGTGTCAATGCATTGGTGAAAGCTTTCTGTTTATCAGGGTCTTCAATTTTACCTAATGTTTCTCTCAATGCACCAAATTTCTTATCAGCATTTGCATTCTGTCGGGCAGTCATCTCACCCAATTTCCCTCTAGCTTCACCAGTGATTCTTTCTATACTGTCATAGTAATCTTCTTCTTCATCACCAGTTTCTTCTCTGTCTTGTGTGACCACATCATCAATAGTCTTGAAGTCTGAGGCATCTTTGGTCGGTGGACCTGCATCAGCTGCCAGTTGTTGATCTAATTCTTGTTGTGCAACTTCTGCTTCTTTCTCTGCCGTTGCCAGTGCAGCCTCTTCAGCATCCTTCTCTTGTTTATAGGTATTCAGGATATCCTGAGCCTGTTGTTTGATTGATTTCTTTCTGGCGGGACTCTGAACGTTCTCTCTTCCACGGGAAAGTTGTTTCTCAATCTGTTTAACGTCTCCTGTATTAAGTGCAACTTCAGATGGACCACCAGGAACAACCCTAGCAGTCTGGTCAGCAACAGGTGGTACCTCAGGAGGTAGTTCTTCTTTGGCCTCTGGTTTGGGCGAGTCTTTTCTAAAGTCACGAAGAGTTTTAGGATCTTCTTGTGCCTTTGGTTTTTTCTCTGCTACCGTATCGTCAATCTCTACAAAACGAATACCATCAGTTCTATATCTCTTACCAGTCCTTGGGTCACCCCAAACACCACGCGAACGATATTCGTAACCAAGTTCAGTGGCCCTCTCAGAAGTTGTGGACTCCAAGAGTTTCCTAGAGTCCTTTAGATATTTAAATACGTCTCTCATCGGAACTCCGAAATATCAGTCCACCCAAGATTTTACAATCTCTTCAAACTTTTTCAATTCAACCTCAGAGAATGTTACACCTTCAGTCGTAGCATTAGGAGCACCGAATGCATCATCATCCTTTTCCATCTTTTCTAATTCTTGTCCAGCACTCTTTGCTTTAACTTTTTTCTTCGTTGAACTATCTTTCTTGAGATCAACATGTTCTTTACAATTGTCTTTACCACACTCCTCACACTCACCACCCTTCTCCTCATACATGGAAGAATAAGCACTACTCCAATCTTGTCTGATTTGAGAGAACTCTTCTAGTTGAGGGCTCTTCATAGTAGTGCCCATATTCTCCATATCCTTACGGGCCTTCTCGTTATTCTCTTCTATATTCTTTATATTGGTCTCAAGGTAAGAAGAATCTTTTGTTTTCTTCTCAATCAGAGAAAGAATACCCTCTTTGATTGTCTTTTTCTCTTGAGCAATCAGTGCCTCATGGAGTCTCTTATTTCCAAGTTCTTCATTAGAGATGTTGTGGAAATTCTCTTGAACTTTCTTTGAGTGTCTATATGTACCAAATCTCTCTTCGGTGTGGCAATTATAAAAGGCTCTATCAAATGACTCTTTAATATACTCAACTTTACTAGATCTAAGTTCGGACTGTTCACCATTAAGTGATTCATTAATAATCTGTTCGACAATTTCTTTCGATTGTTTAACAGTAAGAGTATTGATGAACATCTCTTCAATGATTTCTTCTGCAACCTCTTGAAGGTCTGCAGAATTCATATAGGTAAACTCCATATCAGAGATAATATCTCTAGACTCGTTCAGTTGATCACTAATTTCAGAACTGTGTACAGCTGAATAAGCTCTGTACAGATTACTCATATCCGACATGGTTTTTAATTCTAACAACTCTTATTAACATTATTTATGATATTAGACTTTAGAAAGAACTTCTTTATAGATGTTTTCTGCGATTGCTTTCATCATCAAAGGAGGAACCATTCTACCCACTCTTTCTGTCTGTTGAGAATGAGAACCAGTCAAAACAAAGTCATCAGGGAGGGATTGAATACGTTTCAGTTCTGGAACAGTCAATACCCTGTCTTCATTCCAGTGAATGAGACCACCACTTGCAGTCAATGTGGGAGATGGTTTACGGAATGATGCTCTCTTGGTATTGAAACAATGTCCTTTCTCATGATAGTCCATACCCGATAGAATTTTATCAGGATCTTTTGGCATCTTACAGACAACTTTCTTGTAGATACCACTCTTCAACATGTGTTCTGTGAGACCTTTGACGTTCTCAGGATCATTCTCAACACCATCAATAATATCACCAATCGTAGTGTCTTTAGAGGTGGTAGGAGGGAACAGAGAAGATACTGTCAGGACATTGATACCTACCTGTTCTGCAATGTCTTCACGAACTGCAATGAAGATCAGTCTTTCTCTTGCCTGACCAACACCATAATGAGAAGATTTCATCACCTTTGAAGTAACAAGGTATCCAATATCTTCAAATGCATTGGTAATCTTGGCATAATATGTCTTGGCTTCACCGATAGTCAGACCTTTGACATTCTCAGCAACGATAACCTTGGGTTTGATGTCATTGGCAACACGAATATATTCAAAGAAGAGGTCTTCGATGTTCTCTACCTTCTTACCATCTGAATAGGTCTTAGTCTTACCCCACCCATCAGAGTGTGTAGACCCTTCACCACGACACATAGAACCTGCAACAGAGAATGCAGAACAAGGTGGTGAACCATCAAGGATATCCAACTCACCAACCTTGAGACCAGTGGCTTCTAGGAAGTCTTTTCCAGTCAGTTGTTTGATATCGTCAGGGATAATCTTTGTTGAAGAGTAGTTCTCTGAGTATGTGTTCCTTGCCTCTTCAACAAACTCATTGATACACAAGATCTTACCACCTGCAAGACGATATCCAGTCGAAGAACCGCCTCCACCAGCGAAGGTAGAGATCACGGTGAACTTGGCTTGTGCCTCACCGTCATAGACATCTTGTAGTTTGTAGGGGAGTTTCATGAGAACTGTTTCTTATAGTGTGTACTGTAATATGTTTTGGGAGAATCCACAACGTCCTCATAGAGTGATTTGATACCCATACCATCCTGAAATGCAACCTTCTTTCTGTCAATAATGTCATCAGGAAGTTGATCTCTGAATGCTTCTTGAAGGACTGCTTTAGGTCTAGACTTACCGTCCCAAACAATATCTTGAGGGAGACCCAGTGCGGTTTCTACTAGTTGAGTATTCAAAAAAGGTAATCTACATTCGATACCATATTTCATGAAGATCTTATTACACCTTGTGAAATTCTTACGGTGTTGTGAACCAAAGAGTTCAATACGATAGTTAGTCCAACCCTTGTCTTTGATACCATGGTAACTCATACCATAGGATGCCCAGAGTTCGTCACTACCTTCACCGGACATGATCACTTTGAATCCATCTTCATGAATTCTTTGAGCCAATTGAATACAGGGGTAACCGATTTCTACCTGAGCCTTGTATGGCATCTCAATAGTATTGATAACATCATTGATGTCATCTACTGAAGGAGGTCTTACTTTTACTTCCCTCAGTTCAACTCCCAAATATTTAGCAACTTCTCTGGCTGACTTAAGATCTTTAGAGTTCTCGTCATGAACTGCCGTATATGTCACCAGATTTGGAATGTGTTGAGATGCAACAAGAGTTGTGATTGCAGAATCAATACCACCCGATAGAAGACAAGCAACGGGTACGTCTGCTACAGTTCTCTCAAAAGAACCCATCACAATATCTCTATGAACCATAGTCTTAGAGTCATCAAAGTTCCATGTTGACGTGTTTTTAATGTTTTCTCTGATGTCATACCATACACCTTCTTCCACAGAATAGTCAGATGTGACTCTGATAAAAGAACCAGGTTTCAACATCTTGATAGTCTGTCCACTCTCATCCATGGAAAGGAGACCTTTGATTTCTGAACAGAACGAGAATGATGGAAAGAGACCTGTGAGGAGAGAGTAATGAAGAGGAACTTCACCATGACGGTCTCTCACAATGGTGATAGAACCATCACCTTGAGTGAATGCAATAGCAAACATTCCCTGAACTTTGTTCAGTCCTTCAATACCATACCTATCCAAGATAGCACAAAGAACCTCAGTGTCACCTGAAGTTTTTGTCTCAATATTCAACTCTTCTCTCAACTCACGGTAGTTCCAGATCGTACCATTGAAGATCATGGTGGTATTACCATAGACAAATGGTTGATTGGAATCACTACTAGTGTCAATAATAGACAAACGGACATGTCCAAAATAAACATTATCCGTTTGAATTACTTTTTGGTTGTCTGGTCCTCTGTGGACAATAGCCTGAAGACCTTTTTCAATTTGCGGGAGATCAAACCCACCAATAATTCCACACATTACTTAATTGCAATGACTCCAACGAACTGATGGTTTCTCCAGAAGATCTGACAGTCCTTGAAACCAGCTGACATAATCATACCATAAAGTTCTTTCCATGTATTAGGTTTTAACATATCACGGAGTTGTTGTTCCTTATCCATAATCTCTTCAGAAGAGAAGGTCTTTCTCTTGTAGTCATAATGATTGAAGGTAAGAAGTTCTTGGAAGAATGCATTCTCACACATCAACTTCTCTGCAAAGATAAATGCACCACCTTCATTGAGACCATTATAGATCTTATTGATCGTCTCTTGTCTAGTGGTCTTTGGCATGAACTGTAAAGTAAATAATGAAGTTACTAAAGAACAGTTCCTAAACTCATAGTTTGTAATGTTACCACGAACCCATTCCAAAAGAGCCCAACGATAATCCTTACGAATTTCCGTATAACGTTCTGTCAGATCATCATAAAAACTACCAGCAAGTTCTACACCAACATATTGGGCCCTTTGACGATTGGGATTATTACCAATAATCATCTTGGTAAGTTTACCAGTTGAACAACCAACATCAACGACTTTAGTATCATCTTCCACAAAGTATCGGGAAAATGATACAGTATCTTCTAGAAGGTTTGAATATCCGCGGATAGAACTATCAATATGATTATCAAAACCTTCTGGTGAATGTGCAAAAGAAAAGTCGTATGTCATTCTTCAGTATTTTCTTCTTCAATAGATTTTAACTCACTTTCAATCTGTTCGTCAAGGTTTTGGATAACACTCCGAATATCAACGATTCGTTGAGGACAACAGGTAGGATCATATGTATAAAGATCCTGTTCACGAAATAGAACTTGTCTAATTGCAATAGAGGTTCTCACATCAATTTCAATATTAATCATTTTTTTAATTTACTCTGTAGGTTGTTTTGTTTTTCTAGTTGAGAAAGTTCTAGATAAGGGTTCCACCGTATGAACTTTTTGTCTCTTCATAGATATTATTTTCCTGCATCCATGCGCTAATTGTCGTATCATAATCAGCTGTATGTTTAAATGCTTCTAATGCAAATTGAATTTTTAATTCATCCATTGTAGTAGAAGATGTATTACCGTTCAATACATCAAGAAAAATTCCATACTGATTAGGATTAGTCAATACAGCAACATCTTTATGATTCTTTGCTGCTGATCTTACCATACTAGGACCACCAATATCAATATTTTCTATTGCTTCTTCAAAGGTTACATCTGGTTTAGAAACAGTTTCTTTGAATGGATATAGATTAACTGCAACAATATCAATGAGTCCAATATCATGTGTATTACGATCTATATCATGTAAAGGATGTCCACGTTTTGCAAGAATACCACCATGAATCTTTGGATGTAGTGTCTTTACTCTACCTTCAAGAATTTCTGGCGAACCAGTGTATTCTGATACTGTCATTACTGGTATACCTGCCTTCTTAATAGCAGCAGCAGTACCACCACTTGAAATAATGGTGTATCCAGAACGAACTAATCCTTCTGCAAAATCTACAATACCATCTTTATTTGAAACACTTAATAATGCGTAACTCATAATCATTTAATGTAAAAAATGTCGTTTACCTGTAAATATCATAGTCATATCTAACTCATTACAAGCATCAATAGACTCTTGATCCTTAATACTTCCACCTGGTTGAATGACTGCCTTGATACCATATTCATGTGCTAATCTTACAGTATCACCAAATGGAAAGAACCCATCACTTGCTAATGCAGCACCATTAACATCTGCTGAATTTAATGCAATGTTTGCTGAACCCACACGATTCATTTGTCCTGCTCCCACACCTAATGTTGCTCCATTACTAGCAACTAAAATTGCGTTAGAACGAACATGACGACAAACCTTCCAAGCAAATGTAAGGTCAATCAATTCTTGAACTGTTGGATCTCTTTCACTAACTACTTTCCAATCACTAATATTAACTGGTTCATTATCCTTTTCTTGAACCAATACCCCGCCAAGAATACTCCTAACATTATATGGTTTTAGTTGCATATTATCAATATCCAACTCAAGTAATCTCAAGTTCTTTTTAGTAGAAAGTACTTCCTTCGCTTCATCACTAAATGATGGAGCAACAATACATTCATAAAAAGCACCTGTCAACTCATCAGCACACTCCTTATTTACTTCTCTATTCAAAGCAATAATTCCACCAAAACAACTAACCCTATCAGAATCTAATGCTCTAGTTAATGCAGAATCTATAGTCTCTCCTATAGCAACACCACATGGATTAGTATGTTTAATTACAACAACAGCAGGTTCATCAGGAAATTCCTTTACTGTTGCTACTGCTGCGTCTAAATCTATTAAATTATTATAACTTAATTCCTTACCTTGTAATTGATTTGCTGATGATAAACCGTGATCTGGGTAGACACACCACGTTGCATTCTGTTGTGGATTCTCACCATATCTTAGAGACTGTTTAAATTTTAATCCAGTCAATAGTTTTGAAGAATCATGCATTATACGTCACCATCCTGTCTATTCTCTGAATAATGAACATCAAATTCTCCACCAGGATATCTAGCCTTTAATTTTTCTACATTCATTTCAATAATTTCATTGAAATCTGTATCTAATGCCATACATGCCTGAGCAACGTACCACATGATATCACCAAGTTCACGTTTCATATGAAAAACATTTTCTTGATTAACTGGTTTACCTTGGAATACAATTTTCTTAACTACTTCAGTAAACTCACCACCCTCAGCACAAATACCAAGTGCTGCAGTTAGGAGCCTTTCAACAGGAATTTGAGATTGCAATTCAAATGTTCGTTTATCAAATGCATCATAACTCTTCGATTCATTGCTGGTAACAGCATCAACAAACCCAACGTATTTTTCTGTATCAACTTGACTCATCAATATCCCTTAGGTGTTTTATCTTTTCAATTATACTTCCTACTATAAATGCTGTCAACCTTTACATATTAAAACTTAAAACCATCAAAGGATTTTTTAGGTTGTTTCTCAACATTATTATACTCTTCCTCCTTATTATCAACCAAATCTGTCTGAGCACTCTGTTCACAATCATAAAGTCTCATCTTAGCTCTATCAATACCAACAACAAAACGTTTATATACAGAAAGATCGTTATATCTGTTCTTCAATTGTTTTACAAGTATCTGTCCAAGCCCATCCAACTCTTCAGTAGAAATAAGGGCAAACATAAGATCAGCAGTAGCAGGAAGACCAAAGGACTCACTAGTATCAGTAAGTTCAACATCAGAACTACCAAAACCAGAACGAGTAGTCTGAGTGGCAGATATGATAGGAACATTTGCTTCAACAGCAAGTCCTCTAAGTTCTTCAGCAATTGCTTTAATATATGAATATGAATTGATAGTACTATTTCCACGATACCTTTCGGAAGCACATATGTTAAGGTAATCAATGAAAATAATATCAGGTCTAAATGATTTCTTAAGTGCAAGTTCATTAAGAAGTGACTTAAAGTGACCAGAATGGGCTGATGCCGTAGGATACTCCTTAATAATTAGTTGACCTTGTGTCTTTTTAGCCAAGTTTGTGACCTTCGTTTCAAACATTTGTTTTGGAAGGTCAACAATCTCTTGAATATTTACGTTTAGAAGGTTTGCATCAATTCGTTCAGCAATGCGCTCTTCTGCCATTTCCATTGTAATGTACAGAACGTTCCTCCCTTGGAGCAAGACGGAGCTAGCCACATGGCACATGAATAGACTTTTCCCGACGCCCGTACCAGCAAGAGCGATATTAAGAGTTTTGTTAGGGAGCCCACCTTTCGTGATTTTATTAAAATAGTCGAGATCGAATTCAATTCTTTCCTCCTTCTTGTGGTAAGACTCATATCGTGATTCATAATCCTCCAAATAATCATGTCCTACATGATTGTCAAAACTAACAGCAAGAGCATCAGATAAAATAGACGGAATGGCATCTGGTGCCTTCTTACTATCACCACCATCAGCAATTTGAATTGATTCGACAAGGGCGATATAAATTGCCCTGTCGCGACACCACTTTTCAGTAGTGTTAACTAACCAATCAAACTCTACAACATCATCTTCAAGACAACTAACTACATGAGAAATCTGTTTATAAGAATCCTCATTAATATCTCGTCTCTTTTCAATTTCAATCTTTAGAATCTCTTTTGTTGGAACCTCATTATATTCTGAAGAGAATGTAGAGATCTCATCAAAGATTACTTTATATTTATTATCCTCAAAATACTCCTCTTTGAGGAAAGGAAGAACTTTTCTCAAGTATTCTTCATTGTGTATTAAATTTTTTAAAATCAAAAACTCAATCTTGTCCATCAAGCACCATAACTAAATTGTTCCTTTGCAATTCTATCAAGTTCCTCCATCACCTCTGGTGTGAAGTATTGTTCTGGATCTTTCAATATGGCCTTAGCATAAACCTTCTTACCATTCATCTCATAACGTCCAGCAACGTTCTTCCAAAGTCCACCAAGTTCTCCTAACTCAAGAAGACCATAATATCGATCAAGACCACGCTCATCATAATACAAACGAATCTCAACTTGCTTGTTCTCTTTACTTAAACGTGATTTGTGCGTCTTAGCTTTGATAATGTTTCCAATGACTTCTTTTCCATCTTTCTCCTTTTTCTTTCCGAGATAAATGATTGTACTTGCTGCGTACTTGAGTCCCGAACCTCCTCCCATCTCTTTAGTTGGAACATAAGCTCCGATGACATCATATGTATGGTTTGTGACAATGAGCGGGACATTTGCTTGACCTAATTTAAGTGTTAACATTCTAAACGCGCCTTTAACCAATTGTGATTTGGTCATATCACGTACTTGTTTATCGTCCAATGCATCTCTAATCTCTTTCTCAGTAGAGAGCATTCCCAAAGAGTCTAACACAAACATACAAGGTTTGCGATCCTCTATAGGCATTTGAAGATATTTATCCACTGCCTTAAGAGCCTTCTGTCTAAACTCCTCAATAGTTACTACATTAACTACAACAAATCTAGTAGTATCAATATTGCGACTATCTAAGAGGGACTTTGTGATACTAGCTTCAGTATCAAAGTAGAGAACATAAGCATCGGGGTTAGTATCAAGAAAGTTCTTAACCACGGCGAGAGAGAAGAAAGTTTTTCCAGTGCTGCTTTCTCCAGCAATGGCAGTGATCTTATTAGAAGACACACCACCATATATACTGCCTGAACACAACCCATTAAAGATATAACTTCCTGTATCAACGAATTGTTCGACTTCATCAATTTCTGAAGCCAGTTTCGTATATTCATCTCCAATCTCTTTTACAATATCGCTTAAGAAGTCCATGTTTAATCATCTATACTAGTAAATTTTTTCCAATAAGGAGTAGATCCACTCACTATGTGAATCATTCTTGATAGAGTTTGAACCTCTTCAAGAGAAAATAAAATCATCGGAGGTTTAATGGAACAATACCATACTTTGTACATTATCCAAAGAAAGAATCTAGGTTTACTGTTTTTTCTACACTCCAACCAATAGCATCAAGAATAACCTTTAAAGGATCCAAGAAAGCTTTATTGAATTGTAAGTCATAATCAATATACTTGTCAAGACCAAGTTCATGTGGGAAATCAGAAATAAATGAGATAACATTCTCACGGATAATATTCGGTTTCTTCAAATAACAAAATTTAATTTTCTCACCGTTATTGATGAATGAATATTTATTGGTCAACTTATTCTCTTTAATATAATGATTAAAGAGAAGGGCACCACGACAATGAATAGGAGTTCCTTTTGAATAAATGGTTGAATGTGCCTTATACTTCTGAACATCAGAAACAGATCTAGGAAAAGAAATATCTTCAATAGGAAGTTTCTTAAAGTCACTTCTACATTGATCAATATAATCAATCACCTCATCTTCTGTTCCACTCATCATTAATTTAAGAGCATCCTTAATCATACTTCTACAAGGAGCCGGAGTTGATGATTTGACTGCCTCAATACCCATAATCTTAAGTTTAGGATCTTCATACCTAACTCCCTCACTATCCCACACATTCAGGATGTATCTCTTCTTGGCAGTCCAAATACCACGATCTGCAATGTTCTCTCTCTTCATTTGCATCTTCTGATCGTATGCATTCACATACGTCGCAAGATCTTGATAAGAGGATTCGATGAAAGGTTCCAATTTCTCTTGACAGACCTTGTCAATGATCGAAACAACTTTACTCGTATCACTAACCTTATCACCAAGAAATTTATCAACAATAGGTCCAAAGTTAAGATAGATTGAATCGGTGTCAGATGCAATGACATAATCCACATCTTCTGTAGAGAGTAGTTTATTTAGGTATCCATTCATATGATTTTCAATCCAACGAATAGATGTCTGGCCAGACATAGTAATCGCTTCTGCATTGGCAAGTTTAAAATACCTGAAGTATGCATTACCAATTGCACCGTAGGCAGAGTTCAAACAAATCTTTCTCACCATCTGAAAATTATTAAACTTGGCAATATCTTTGATTGTTTGTGTTCTCTGTCTACGAAGAACTGGATCTTTATTAATCTTAAGTTTGGACTCAATATCAACTAATTTCTGTTTAGACTTCAACATCTCATTCTTGAATGCCTTACGTTCCTCATACATCTTCTCCATCAGTTCAGGTAGAAAACCCTTCACATCCTTACGATACATTGCACCATTGGCACAAACCGCATAGTCACTATACGAATCAAACTCAATCTTCTCCTCAAGAATCTTTTGAATGGTGACTGATGGATGTTTCTCCTCCTGAAGAGTTTCAGGTGAGATATTGTATTGCATAATTAAATGCGGATAAAGCGAATTCAAATCAAAACTTACAACCCAATCATAAACACCAGGCTTGGGTTCCTTCACATAGGCACCAGCAAACTTATCACTCTTATCGGTCTGTGTCTTAGGAGGAATAACAATATTCCTCTTCTTCAAATAGTTATAGATGATAGAATCCCAAAGACGAACTTGAAACATTGGATCACCAAAATTCACCTTACCATCATATGCCATGGTAATAACAAGTTCAATCAGTTTCATCTTGTCTTCCATACGGTCAACAAGTTCTACGTCAACGATATTGTAATCAACGAACTTTTTCCAGTTACCTGTATAGAAATCTTTAAAGGTATCAAACTCACTATGATCCAGTTTCTTCTGTCCCAGTTCAACTTCTGCAATGAAATCCAGTCGATATGACTCACGATTCACATAGGTAAACTTCTTATACAATTCCAGATAGTCCAGGTCTGTGATACCACCAATATCATAGATATAAAACATACGACCATTGATCCAGGTCTCCTTCTTAGTCGCGAGACCCCATGGAGACAAGTTCCTAAGGGCTCTTTCACCCAGAACCCTATCAACCCTTCCACAAATATATGGGATGTCATACAGACGGGTATTCCAACCAGTCACAACATCAGGATAATCTGCCATCCACCAATCGATGAATGCAAGGAGCATGTCCCTCTCTTCAGAATAATAATGATAGACAACATTATCTTGACTAGGAGTATATGGTTTTCTACCCCAGGTTGTAATTTTCTTGGTTGCATAATCCTGAATAGAGATTGTCAACATCTCCTCAGAACAATGTTCAGGGTCAGGGAATCCTTCTTCTGATGCAACCTCAATATCAATAGTCACAAGTTTCATCTTCTTGATGTCAAACTTGATCTCATTCTGAGGATATTTGTCAGAGATATATTGGTAAATATACCTCTCATTTCCATAGATCTTGAAGTTCTCAATCTCCTCGTACTTCTTAAAAAAGTCTCTACAATCTCTTACTGTTCCAGGTTGAATAGGTTCTACACATTCACCTTCCAGTGTTTTATATTTTGTCTCTACCTTAGATTTAACATACAGAGTTGGACGATAATTGTCATCACGATATTGGACTCTCTTGCCATTTTCATAACCACGAACAAGGAACTGATTTCCAATCATCTGTATGTTTGTGTAGAAATTCATTCCTTGAGTAGTTCTTCATACATCCCTTTTAGTTTACCGTTAGGTTCCATGATTGTCAATATCTTTTCAGAGTGAATCATAAACTCATTCTGATTTGTGAGGTCCACAAACCATGGAGACAATGTCATTGTACTAGAATTAAGAATAAAAGGTTCTATCAGTTTACAGTCTGGTTCACCCAGGTCTGCTGAGACCTCTTCAATCTGAGTCAGAACTAGTCTCTGATCCATTAACGACAGTAATTTGAGATTCTCTATCTTCATTTTTCTTTACTCCTTTTTCATAAGCTTCTTTTAGTTCATCAATTGGTTCAGTTGCCGTGACAACCCAATCTGCTACAACAGGAATCATCTCATCCTTACTTAGGGGCATCCATGGAGTAAGTTGCATTCTGAATGGATGTTTTTTATCTCCATCATGACCAGTTTCTTGTCCAACTAGTTTTACACGACACGGGTACCTGAGAAAGTAACCGACAACAGTTGGTTTTTCTTCATCACCCACACACATTTCTTTTACGTCGGCGATAACATCTTCACCAGACTTCAGTAGTAATAGTTTAATACTCATTTTTATATAAAACCTCTTTAAAATTATAACATAAAAAAATAGGGGTGTCCACTGGTTTGTGCCAGTGGGCCCCGGGGCGACGATATTCTTTACTATTTAGAACCAATTCTTACGTTGATGATGTTCTGGAATAACTCTTCCTAGAATGACAGTCAACAACCCATTCTCAAACTCAACTGATCTAACTTCCGTCTCATCACTGAGAGTCCAAGATCTGGAGAAAGATCTTGCAGCCACTCCTCTGTGGACAAATGTTTTTTCTGTTTCTGTTTCTTCTCGTTGTCCTTCAACGATAAGTTTTCCTTGTTCTGTGTAGACATTAACTTCTTCTGATTTGAATCCTGCCAATGCCAATTCCAACTGCGATTCTGTATTACTTAGTTGAATTAGATTATATGGAGGATAGTTTGATGTTTCTTGAATACTAAAGAGTCGGTCAAAGTAGTCGTCCATTCCAATACTAGTGCGTGTGATCCTGTCCATGAATTTGTCCAGGTCGGCAGCATTATACCTTGTTAGGTTAGTCATTTAACTTCTCCTTTAAAAGCGAGATTAGGTTGTGTGGACCCCGAAGGCATCCATACTTATTTATAACACAACTCTCAAAAAAAGATTAGTAGGGTTTACCGTCTTATCCTTTTTTTATGTATATGAGTAAGATAAAAATTTGAATAATTGACAATAACTAAAAGGATTAATAATATAGTATTAAATGTCAATTAATCTTCTTCCTTATTATTATTACCCTTTTTACCAATATTATACTTCTGCTCCAAAGTCCACTCATTCTTATCCCTATAAGGGAGAACTTTGATTTGATTCAGTGGTGCAATGTCTTGAATCGATTCTTCAATGACAACATCAATCAAACCCCAGTCCACAAGAAGACGAGTAATACGATTGCGTCGTTGTACATCATTAACTGTGAGATTAGCATATTTACCGTCAAGAGCAAACAATTCTTTAAAATGAACAATATAATATCTACCCTGTTTATGAAGGATATGACAGGATTGATATAATTTCTTTTCTTTACGGGATGCTACCCCAATTCTTGTTAAAGTCTCTCTGACCTTTAAAAAATCATCAGGTTCATTTAGCTTAACCTCTACCATTTGATCCTTTGACCAATTAACCTGAGGTTCAACAGTCTCTATCATTTTTTTCCACCGGTATCAAGTCGTTGTTTAATAAAATTAAGTTGCTCATGGGATAAAATTTTCAAAGCTTGAGATGCTTTCTCATTACTATAGCCATAGTATTGTTTTACACAATCTAAGTCTGTGACTTTATCTTTTCGGAGCCAGGGAGAAAATCTCTTCCTCTTTCTCAATATATTTAGATAGAAACTATATTGTATATCTTTATCTAGAAAACTGTACTTGTTCATTTCATTAACAAACATAATACAATCCATGTGTCCAGACAAACAACGATTGATGATATATGGTGGATATTCTTTAGCCAGTGAAGGATCATCCTGAATCAGATTCTCCTTTGTAAAGTTAATTGAATTCAGCCAATCCTTAAGTTCCATAATTTAAAGAATCAATTTCTTTTTATCTGGTGTTACCAGTTTACTTCCATAGATCTGATTATACTTTGCTTCAATAGATTCATCAAGTTCTGCAATATAAACAATATGAGTTCTATTCACTGTAATCTCAGGTTGATCCTTATCAATCACAGTTGCCCAAGGGGCAAACCCAACCTGTTGACCTGTGGGAAGAACTACCAGACCATTCTTAACAGTCACTGTAGTATCGGTCTCACTGACCAGTTCTGCCACCACTTCTTCACCAGTAGTAATACGAAATAGTTTTACGTTCATTTAATTTGTTCCAATATGTTATTTACTTTATTAGACATCTGATAGTATCCAGTTCCAATATAAAGTTGACCCAGAACTACAGATATAGTTGCTGTACCCCAGAAGATATAATACCATCTAGATTTTACTTGGGCCTTTAATTTCCTTTTATCTTTGGTCATCTGATTCTTTATTCCAAGGTCGATGGTGATTAAGATTCATCCATTTTGGTAGGTGTTCTTTAATCCATTTAAGTATTTTCATCGGAACTCGCATTCAACCATTATTTCCGTGAGGGCCGCGAGGAAGTTGATCTCTTGGTCTGCAACGAAGGCAATCTGATACTGATACTTAGCAATAACAAGCACAGCAGCAGGAATAGAATTGTTTTCAAGGGATACAAGAAGAGTGTCGTAAATACGACGGAAAAGTACCCCAGGATCATTATCCAAGTTAGAAACCACCCACTTGCGGACTTCAGAGAAGTTTTTCTCCTTAAGGTTTTTAATAAGATCATTTATAGAAACGTCAGAAAACGATGCAAGAATTGCAGAATCAATACTACCACCAGTAGAATACCTTTGACACTCATTCAGAACACGACGCCAATCAGGAAAGTGTTTATTAATAAGTTCTACTAGGACCTTACTATCATATTTAATACCTTCCGTATCCAAGATTTCTTGAAGACGTTTGAAGAATCCTGCGGCAATCTGTTGTTTCTCTTTTCCTTTGATTCCGAACTCGATACAGGCACACCTAGAATGTAGGGGTTCAATGATTTTGTTCTTGTAGTTACAGGTGAAGATGAATCGACAGTTGTTATAAAACGTCTCAATGTTCGCCCGTAGGAGGAGTTGAACATCGTTCCCTGTGTTATCAGCCTCATCAATGATGATGACTTTGTGTTTAGCAGTTGACGAAAGTGATACGGTCGAAGCAAAGTTCTTGGCTTGATTCCGTACAGTGTCTAGAAATCGACCCTCATCGGATCCATTGATGACATAATAATCTACTCCAAGTTCATGACAAAGTGCTTTAGCGACCGTAGTCTTACCTACACCAGGTGGACCAGAAAGAAGAAGGTTAGGAACCTCACCTTTTTTTACAAACTCCTTGAAAGTCTTCTTAGTACTTTCAGGAAGAATACAATCATCAATGGTCTGTGGACGATATTTTTCACAAAATAAGAAATCAGTTCTTTCAGTTTTCATAGAATTCACGAAGGTATTCATCAGTAAAGAATCGCATAAGATATTCTACACCCCATTGCAATGTTTGTGGTGGGATGTCATCAATATTTTCTTGTAAAGTCTTCATACCCTGAATAATCCTAGGAAGACCACAGACCTGTGCAGTTACCTCAGAGATTTTCATAAACTCAGAATAGTCTTTATCATTTCCATGTTTGACCCCACTAATATAGAGTTCTCTTGCTTCTCTCATAAGTTCTTCAGTTTCTGGAGTAAACGTAATAGTCTCATCTTTGAGAGGAATTGCCATTCGTTTAATACATCCCATACTAAATTTCATAGCCCTACGTGTATCTTCCACAGAAAGTTTGTATGGGGCATCATCACGGTATGCGTGTTGAATAACACCATTGGTACATTCCATTACACGAAGAACAGCAATCTTATCTAGTTCTTCACTAGAAAGATTACTATAAAGTTGTTTCCAATCTTTCATGATTCACATACGTCGTGGACCACCACAGAGTATTGCAGAGGGAATTTGGGCCTGTGCAATCTTCTTGGCATCATGTTGATAATTTGCTTCAACAATCATTTTATGATATTTTGTCCCCGTAGAGGGGAGTCTATAAGTCACTTCCCAACTGGTCACATTAATCTCCAAATGTAGAATCGGGTTCAAGAGCAATCCAATAACTTAAATTATAATTCTTATTATCGAACTTTGCAAGAAGTTTTTCAGATACGATTACATTATATGTTCCAGGAATAATCTTAATATTCTCAACCTTAAAGTTGAAAACAAACTCAGAAGTAGTCTCACCCACAATAATAGAAAAATCATTAGAGGTGTCATTCTTCTTATCACGAACAACGACTTTAACAACACCTTCCTCACCAACGACAGAAAGGTCAGGTAGTTGATAAACAGAAGCAGCCTTGAGAAGTTTATCCAACTGTTGAGTGTCAAGATCAAAAGTCACATCCTCAGAAGGAAGAGTAATCTCTTTTTCAGGAGGAGTTACGATTACATTTTGATCCGCAAAGAAATACTTGGAACGAGAACGACCTTCCTTAATCACAACGTAACCTTGATTTTCAAAGTCCAGATCAGGACTAGAATGGAGGTTTAGACCATTAAGGAACTGGTTCAAATCGTAGATACCAAAGTCCTGAGGAATATCCTCATCAATCTCAGCCTCTGCCAAAATATTCTTCATAACCGAAATAGTTCGGAGCTTGTTACCTTCTTTGAAAAGGATGGATTGATTGATTGAAGAAAAGTTCTTCAGGATGTTAACAGTCTTGTCAGAGAGTTTCATAGTCATTAAGGGAAATCACCTTTGTTTGTATTGTAGGAGTAGTTTCTTCTGTTTGTCAATAAGAATTTAGAATTCCTATTGAGGGTAAGTTTCACGTTTTGCGTTTTTATCATTGAAGTGTAACAGAAGAACTGCATAATGCAAAATCTTCAAAATGTCACGTCTTGCCGTACCTTTCTTATCATATCGAGAGGCATACTTGAGAATGTTAGACCGACAAAATGATTCACCGTCTCCACAAGCTTCAATGAGGTCAAGTGTTTGTACACTATTACTACCAACAGCATAATGTTGGTCGTATGTGCCAGTAATATAATCTGACAACTCCTTCAAGATTTTATCTTCATTATACTTTTGGATATGCCTTTGAAAAGGTCTATCAGAGCTAATAGATAGATTAAGATCAGTCAATTCAATTTTATCGTCCATATTTAAAGATAATTTGTCATACATGATAAAGGGAGGGCATTATTACCTTCCCCCATTATATCAAAGAGTACCAGTAGTGTCAAGGAGATCTTCTCATTCTTCCGGTTCAATTTGAATATCTGCGTCAACTTTGTCGTATAACTCTATAAAACTCTGTTTGGTTTCATCATCGAAACGATTTAAACAAACCTTAATGGCCTTCATCTTATCATTAAAGATGGAGTATGCACGGATAATGTGAACCAAACGACGGGTAGAAATAATTTCATCCACACCACCATCAAAGAAGGTCTTACGGATGATATCAGCCCAATCACAGAGATACTTAGTAAACTGTTCATCATCAACACCAAGTTGAACAGAAACCCGATTCAAGATCTTTTGTTCAGTTGTAGAAGATGGATATTCCTGTTCAAAGGTTACTGGAAAACGTTCAAGGAAGGCTTCGTTGAGCACATTAGTACCAATAAATCTTCCGTCTTCAGATCCTTTGCCTTTGGTGTTTGCTGTTGCAAAGATATTAAAACCTGCCTGTGGGGAAATGTTCCTACCAATCTTTTTGAGGAAAACTCCTTTCCCTTCAAGAATTGATTGAAGACAAAGGATTTTGTTTGAGGCGAGGTCCAACTCATCAAGGAGCAGGATTGCTCCTCGTTCAATAGCCTCAATGACTGGGCCATTGTGCCAGACGGTGTTACCATCAATAAGGCGGAAACCGCCAATAAGATCATCTTCATCGGTTTCAATAGTAATGTTTACACGAATGAGTTCTCTTCCAAGTTGGGCACAGGCCTGTTCAATAGAGAACGTTTTACCGTTACCAGAAAGACCCGTGATAAACGTTGGATAGAATAAATTGGACTTAATAATCCTTTTAATATCAGAAAAATTACCAAACTTGATGAATGTATCATCTTTTTTTGGAATAAGGTTTTGTTCAACTGCAGGAAGTGCAGGTGGTGCACTATAACTATATTCCAATTTTTCTTGGACAGTCAAATTCCACTTACCACGACCAATTTTATATTCATCCAGTTTTTTAATAACAGTATTATATGTAGTTCCATTCATTGCACACCATGCACGGATATCACCAGTCGTTACAGTCTCACCATAAAGTTCTTGGAGAGAAGAAACAATATATTCAGTAGACAGTGTCATATCAGTGATGTGTTTGTTTGACTCTTATATTATAGAGTCTTCATCGGTTAAATGGAGACTCAAATAGACAGTTTGAAAAGTGGTCAGACAATAAGTTGTATAAACTCATTCAGAACTTTCTTATTTAGTTTTTTGGTCTTAAGTGACTTAATAAATGCAGATTTGATTTTGGCTTTAGATGAACCTTCATCAACATCAAACTCAGAATTTTGAGAAAGTACTGAAGAAGAAATCCCAAAATATGCATCATATCCGACCATCTTCATCGTAAAACTTTTGTTCTTTTTCCATTCTGCAAGAAGTTTACCAGTTTCGTAAGTGTGTCCATAGTATCTACGGATGAACTCAGTGGTATCACGGCCACATAACAAACGAATACCAATGAAATTTACAGAAGGTAATTCATCCCTCAAACATTCAATAAGAGAGGTAGTAAAATCCCACCATTTCTCAGAAATTGAATAAGTTGCCCCAGTCTTATGATTACGAAGATAATCACTATGAGGGCGAAGACGACGCCTAGACCAACGACCTGAATAATCTGGATCATTTTCTTGTTGGACATTTAGAAGTTCTTGATCTCTACTAATCCAACGATCTGCACCAAGGTGATTAGATTCACCATCAGTCAAAATGACACACTGAGTCTTTTCAACACCCCACTTACTTTGAAGTGAGGGAATGAGTTTACGAAGAGTAATAAGAGTTTCATTAAGTGGAGTTCCAGAAAGACCTAGACGAGGTGGTTCAATACCAGCAGAACCCCAACAAGATTGTCCATAAACAACCCGAAAAATATTCCTCATCTGTTTATCAAGAACTTTTTGAGAAGTATCAGATGTAAAGAATTCCATTAGAGAGAAGTCATTACTAACATGAAGGGTTCCTACTTTTTTACCATAAGGCCCTTCATCTTTACAGAAACCATAATCATCATAATCAATATTATTATTATTAAACAGATTAGTGAAAGCATAAACAGAAAAAGGAATACTAATTTTCTTACAAAACCAAATTAAACTGTAAAGTTGTTTAATAGTGTCTTGCATAATTGTCCCCATAGAACCTGACCAATCCAAAATAAAAACCAAACCATGATTCTTACCGTCAGGGAATGTTGTTACTTTCTTGAATAAATCTTCATTATACTTGTAAGTATGAAGTTTAGTACAATCAAGGACACCGGTTCTTGATACAGAGGCACGAGCATAAGAATTTGCAGACTTCTTCATCTCAAACTCTTTTACCAGATAGTTGACTTCTTTCTGAACAGTCTTTTTGAATTTGTTATATTCATCATCTGGAATATCAAATAATCGAGTTTGAGGACTCCTTACATAGGGAACCCAAAAATCTTCAATATAATCATGAACTTCTTTGTTGGTGTTGATGACCTTACTAAGATCAATGTCAGGAATTTCAAGATAGGTACTGGGATACGCATTAAAATCTACCAGATCCTGTATTTTACTTGTAGATGCTGTATCAGTCTTAACTTCAATATCATCATTTTGTACAGAAGATTCTTCTTCCTCTATATCTTCTTCTTTATCATCATAATCTTCCTCCAATATCTCTTGTGGTTGATTGTTAATAGGATAGGAGTTTTCATCAGAATGTGAAGAAGATCGTGTATCCTCACTATCACTCTGTAAAAGTTTAGTATTTATTTGTTCTTGTTCGTTCTCTTCTTTACAAAATTTGTAAAGAATAAGAGCAGCAGATTGTGTATCTTCAAATGTGTTGACGGCACCAACAATATCTAGAATCTCCTTCTCTTTTTCTGTAAAGGAAATATTAAGGAAACTACCGATCTTAAAGTAAATATTGATCCTGTCAGCCAGGTTCATCTTATTGATATCATGATCCCCAATTTCAAAATAATCTTTCTCATAAAACTCCTTGTATCCACGATAGAAAGTTTTAGAAAGACCAGAGAACTTACGTTTGATCAGTTTCTCAACACGAACATCTTCTACCACATTCAAGAACTGGTGGGGAACTTCAGGATCCCAGTCCTCATTAGGTGTGTAAAGGGCGTGAGAAACTTCGTGAGCAACCAAGAGGTCATATACCACATTAGAAGACTTCTGCCACAAAGGAAGGGTCAGAACACGGGTATCAACGTTGAATGATGCGGTATCTACTCTTTTATTTTCAACAATAAGATTTTCAGTGGCCAGGAGACGAGCCACATTACCTTTGACTTCTAGGTTAACGGTCATGGTGTTTCGTTTGATATGTAACTACAATACGACGAAACCGCCCTTTTTGGGGGCGGTTGGGTAACACTTCTTGAATTGGCGGAGGGATTCTCTTCGGGCCCTCATTGCTTGAGGTTTAAGTTTTCTTTTCTTCTCCTTCTTGGAGTGATGTTGCCAATTTGGTGTAGTCATCTAGATACCTATCAGATGCAGTGTCGGTAATTAAAGTCATCCCAGACTGTCTGAATCTTTTAGACAAGTCTACGGGTGTTTTGTGTTGCTTTTTCATGATACTATAGTAGAGAATCCTTTAATCTTTTCATATCTTATGACACTTTCAAATCTGTCGTCTAAACCTCCTTTGTGAGAGATTACAAATATGTTAGCATCTTTGATTACAAACCGGATAATTTTTAGGAACTCATCGGTTCCCATACCATCCAGTGAAGAATCAAATACCTCATCCATAATAAGGAGATTTGTGTTAACTGAATTCTTGAACCGGGCTACTTCCCTCCAGGTAAACAACAATGCCAGATCGATTCTCATCTTTTCTCCTTCAGAGAATGAAGAGTACGAGAAGTCCTCATGAATAGGTGATTGAATTGTCTCGTCAAACTCCTCATTCAACTTAAAGTTGATGTAGAAATCCATCATCTGTAGATACTTATTAACTTGTTGATTAATCAGAGGTAGATACTTTTTGATGATTTTTGATTTTACTCCCCCATCTTTTAAAAGACTATAGGTGAAGTCAAGGTAAAAGACATCTTTTCTTTTTTCAACAAGTTTGTCGTATGTGTTCTTTAATTTTTCTTTAAGTTCAGCTAACAGATTGTGTTCAGTATTTCGGTTTGCAAGCTGATCGGTAATTCTTTGAATTTCCGATTCCAGATCTCTGATTTGTCGTTGACATCCAGTGATTTGAGTATTGTTTTTAGAAATACCATATGTAAGTGTTGAAATCTCCTTATTGAGGGAAATGAGAAGACGTTCCTTTTCTTCTTCCTCTTTAATTGCTTCTTCTAGTTCTTTATAACCAGATTGCAACTCCTTTGCTTTAGATTGAGCGTCTTCAATTTTATTTATTCTGAACTCCTCCTCAATATGTTGTGTACAGGTAGGACAGACCTTATTCTCTGTAAAAAATTTATGTTCCGTAGTAATTGTTGACACTTTTTGAGAAATCTTACCTTTTAAGTTCCCAAGCTTACGAAGTTTATCTGTAGCACCTATAACATCACTCACCTGCTCTTGAAGAGTTTCCATCTTATAGTTTAAACTCTCATTATTCAAAGCATACTCATTTTCTTCATCCAAAAGATTATCAATCTTTTTCATATTTGAATCTATATTTGCATTACCACGACTTTCAAGTTCTTCAATAAAACTCTCTTGCATAGAAATCTTTTCTTTGACAGATGTCTTTGTCAATTCAAATGTTCTAATCTCTTCCTTACAAGACCGAATCCTATCTTTAATCAAACTATTCATAGAGGAGAAGATCTTAATATCCAATAATTCTTCTACAACCTCTCTACGACTAGAGGAGGGGAGTTGCATGAAAGGAACAAAGGAACTACTACCTAGGATCACAATCTGTGTGAATGATTTGTAGTTCATCTTCAGAACATTTTGTTCCAACCATTTCTGTTGATCGATGGCAGAGTGTGATTGATCTAGAAGGATGTCATCTCTATGAATCTCAAAAATATTTGGTTTGATACCTCTTACAACTTTCCAGTCAGTTCCATTGACATTGAATTCAATCTCTACAAGAGCTCCTCTCTCATTGGTGGTGTTAATGAGTTGATCTTTCCTAATCTTCCTAAATGCTTTACCATACAAAGAAAAACACAAAGCATCAAGAATGGTGGACTTACCTGCACCATTAGTTCCAATGATAAGTGTTGTCTGATCTTTATCTAGATTTACTTCTGTATATTGATTACCTGTACTTAACAGATTTCGCCATCTAATCTTTTGAAAGAGTATCATAAGTTGTTTTGGGAATCACAATATCATTGGGAGTTATCACGGTGTACCTGTGATCATGAAGTTCACAGGTTTTAATCATCAATTCATCATCAATTTCAATAGTCTTCATGGAGGGAAATCCACAATCCTCTTCTAATTGTAATGCAAACCGAATTGCATCATCCTCTTCTACAAACATATAAAGAATTTCATCACCATCTTCATCAGATACTGAATATGCCCCATCCTTTTCTTTTCCTTTGATTGTAATGATATACATCAAGTCATCTCACAAGCTTCTTGATAAATTTCTCTGACCAGATTTTGAACAGTTGATTTATCTAATTCTGTCTCTGATTCCTCAATATATCTATCAAGAATAGAAAAAGTATCTTCTGACTCTTCCACTTCAAAGTCTTCCGACTCTTGTATCTGAAAGTTTTCTACAATCTTAAGTTCATGTACGTTTGAAGAGTATAGTTTATCAATGAGTTTTTCAAACTCATCAATTCTTGATTTGTTACGAACAACTACCTTGACAATCTTATTTTCATAAGGTCTTGTGTCAATAAGTGATGCAGGTTGATCATCGTAATAGAGAACATTAAACAAATTGTAAGGATTATCTACATGAAAATGTTCTTGAGTACATGTATCAAAGACGGTAAATCCCCTTGGATCACCAACATCTGTCCAAAACATTTCATATGGATTGCCCAAGTAAAAAATACTACCATTATCCGATCTAGTATGATAGTGGCCACTGAAGACCTTAGAGAACTTTGAATATAGTTTACTGTCATCGCCACAATCCATGACGATTGCTTTATTGACTTTAAATCCGTTTAACTCAAGGTGTCCCATCGCGACCGGACAAGTTGAACTTTTAATAAATCGATGAGTACTTTCTTCATTTTCTTTGTTAATCCACGGAATGAACAATATAGGAAGACCATCTAGTTCAACTTCAGTAGCGGAATCATAAACATGAACATTGTCATATTCACGAAGTAGAAGGTCTACTGCGTTGACCTTATTAGTATTCTTGTAGTAGGCAGTATGATTTCCTACAATGGTATGGACAGTAACACCCATATCCTTCAGACGATCATAATAATTGTCTTTTGCCCATGCCAATGCGGAGAAGTCAATACCCTTTCTACTATCAAAAGTATCACCCATATCAATCACAGTGGTAATACCTTCTTTCTCCAAATATGGAAAAAATACATTAGTATAAAACTCCAAAAAATAATCATGAAAGATCTTAGAGTTTTTACGACACCCGAAATGCTGATCAGTAATAATTGCTACACGCATCAATATCTTAACTTAGAGTGAACGCTATCTTTAATACTATTATAGTCTGAGTAATTATCACTATCAAGATCATTTGTATCAAAGACTTCATCGAAATTGGTCTTCTCTAGAATCTTATTCTTGATTTCCAACTGTTTCTTTTCATGTTGAATCCTTCTTAGGAATGCATAGTAAATAATTTGAGTGAAGTATGCAAAAGGATTCTTAGACTTCTCAGGACTGAAATTATGAACATACCTTACACAGTTCTCGATACCATCACAGATCATATCATCCTTGAACATGTAGTTCACGAAGTTTGGTTTGTATGATAGATGATTTGCAATCTTTAGAAAACACTCACCGATGTACCTAGGAATGGGTGGTTTGGGTTTGTCATTCAACTTACAACGTTCTACGTCTGCAAAGTAGTTTTCAAGAGCTTCAAGGAACTCCTTATTATTAACATAGTGTTCGGAGTTTCTTCCTCTTCGCATAGTAGTCATCGGTCGGATTGGCATTATAATATAAGTAATTCTTTCAATATTATATCAGAAATTTATATAGTTGACAAGTATTCAAAAACCAAGTAGGATTAGGCTTGTCCGGGTTGATAAGGAAAATATAGGTTATATAAATTAATTATCATTATAAAGTTTCTCTAGTGTCTTTTTAGCTTCTTTAACACTAGATATATATCCCATTTCTCTAGAGAGTTTAGAATTATTCTCTTTATTATTTTTTCTAAGGTAATCATGATAATAAGCAATCATATCTATATTACTATTTTCAGTCATCGTAAGAACATCATCTATATTGATCATGATTAGATCATCATCTGATGTCTTTAACCAAGGTTCCACCTTATAACCAGTTACAGTTCCTCTAATTACAATTTCTTCTACAGTGATTGGATTAGAAAGTAAAAGAAAAATTCGATCCCCATCTTCATTTGCTGCTACTTTACAAAAGATTTCATCCCCACATTTTAATTTTATTGTTGCGTAGAAATCATCCTCTATCATTTGACTATCTCCTTTTCTAGTCTTTTATGTTTACTGTTGTAATGTCATAATTGAATTGCTCAGAAACATAAGTTTTTATACGTTCAATAAAGTGATTCAAAGTATAATTTTTTCTTGACCCAATAGTTAAATCATCCGCAATATCATATAGTTTTGCTTTAGTTTTATCTTTACCTTTTCTTAGGACTCTACCAATACTCTGCAGATTACGAATCCTGGACTTTGATGGAGAGGCAAATATTACATTATGAAGGTTTTTAATATTAATACCGGTACTAAATGTTCCATAAGATGCAACAATAATAGAATTCTTTTCTCTGTCAGTAATTTCTCTTACTTGTTCTCTATTTTCGGTATCAACACCACCATGAATAAAGTTAACTTTTCTATCACCTTTTACTTTACTATTTATTAGGTCATAAAGTATTGCACCATGTTTCTCTACTCTTGCAAACAAAACAAGAGTATTACCTTTCGTATTTACAGTAAGATTTGAGATAAAATTATTTCTTTTTTCATGACTAATTAAATATTGAATTTCATCTTCATAAGTATTAAACTTTTTTGGTTTATACTTAAGAACTAAACACTGAATATCGAGAGATGCAAGATAACCTTCATCTTGTAATTTTTTAGTTTGTGTAACTTTATATGATGGTCCAAACAATCCTTCTAACACCCACTTATGGGTCTGTGAGCCGTCTAATGTTCCAGTAAATCCATATCTATACTTAGCATGATGTAACTTGTCCATGATACTAACCAAGGACTTACTTTTGAATAAATGTGCTTCATCACCAATCACCACATCATATTCTTCAAAGAACTTCTTATCCAACTGATAAACACTTTGCCAGGTAGTAATAGTGACTTCATTGGTATTGACTCTTTCTCTACCCGCATAGATTCTATGACAATGGTTCTCTACATCCCATCCATAAGAAGAGAAGTCTTTATACATCTGTTCAACCAGAGATGTGGTAGGTACAACCAGAAGTATTCTATTTCCCTTCGCAACATGATATCTGACAACAGAGTAAATCATAAATGACTTACCTGAACCAGTTGGACTGATGAGGAGTTTTCTGTTATATCTTAGTGCATCATAGACACCATCAATCTGATAGTCTCTTGGTGTAATTTCTGGTGATAAAGATTTCATGAAATCCTTTACGCCTTCTTTACTAACAAACTCATTTATTTCAAAGGGCAATCCATAAAATTTATTCTCTACAAAATTATAAGTGTATCCAGCATTTTCACAGAATGCTATAACCTTATCTAACAACCCACAATATATTCTTTTGGTTTTAAGATTAAATAAATGCACATATCCATCCCAGTACTTATTTCTGTACTGGGGCATGAATTTTGCACCTTCAATAGCGAAAGTAAATCTATCTTTCAGTTCATGTTCTACATGAGGTTCTGTTGTTATCTTTAAATATACTTCATTTACCTTCTCTATAGTCAAATGAGACATAACATAAGGTTCAATTATGTCTATTTATTTACTTAAACCAAGAAGTATTATATGAGGAATCATGATATCCATATTCTCCTCTAGGGACAATATTAAAAGCAAGTGAGTATCTTGTTGTATCATCATCATGATATTCTATCCAATGATTAAGATAACTAGGAAAAAATATTAATAGATTATGCCTGGGTGTCATCGACCAATTACTACAATTTTTTATTGTATCATTTTTAGGAACAACCTCAAAATCTGAAAATTGTCCTATAGGAGTTTGAAATACTATTTTCCCACAATTATCATTATAAGTACCAAAATAATAAATCCCACTATAGAAACTATTTTTATGATAATGTTTCCCACAACTCTGACCTTTATTGGTAGAAGTCATCCATGAAGTTGATATTTGAAAATCACTATCATAATCAAAGTTTTCAGCAACTTCTTTAAAAGAATTCAATAAGACTTTTTTAGTTTTAGGAAATTTTTCTAATATTCTTAAATCTTCACTAATTAAACTATTTCCTTTCCTAGATTTGAATGATATTTTTTTATTTGTTAATTCTTTTGGATTGTAATTTAAATCCAATAAAGTAACATAAGATGCAAAAAGTGGTAAAGTTTGAATTTTCACTATCCTAAACCACTATTGAATCGCATAAATTCTATAGAATTTTTTATTTGATACGTTCGATTAGTGATTTGTTTCAAAATACTTTCTAGGTACACTAACATTGTGTCATAATAATCCAACTTTAAAGATGCATTAGACAATTTATCATCAGCATCTAAGTACTTTTGCATCGTATCCTTATCCCTGATCTTCTTATGGAAAGGATTTTCAATATACACATCAGGATCCGCCTTACCAGAGAAGTATTCATACCTCTCATGTCGGATGTTCTTTCTAAATTGTTCTGCTTTCTTTCTTAGGAGAAAGATATTATTATAAATTTCATGATATTTTGCATGAAGAATGGGAATATTAAGAGATTCTGTATGGAGATTATCAATATCCATTTTAGAATCTGATTCCCACATCTTTTGAATGGTGTCCAGATCAATCATAAATTAACATTGACTACAGTCAATTTCACGGATTTCGTATATACTATACTTGAAAGCCACCTCTGCTGTAAAGAATTCTTGACTTTGTAATGTTGCGTCAAACGTTAAAGTTGTCAATGAAATTGGGAACAAGTCCTTAAATAGAACCTTAAACTTGGGATTGTTCAATTGGTCAAGTATCGTTAGTGTACCATCTGAATATAAATTTAATTGACTTCTTTCTGGTTGACCATTATTGTAAGGAGATTTTTCACTTTGTAAGTCATAAATTTCTTGAAGACTTTCTGGGAAACCCAATCCTCTCAACCAGTTTTGCATCTCCATATAATTCTCAAGATTTGCATCCACCAAGAACCTTAACCTCAAGTCTTCAAACTCAAGAACATCACCAGGATATGGAACTTCTTTGAGATAAGTGTTCTGAACAACATGTGGTAAGTTCAATCCAGGAAGTGTAACTAGATTACCATAATAAGTAACCTTAAGTGCTCTTTGAACCTGAAAAGTAAACCCACTTGGTGTTAGAAAATTTCTGTTAGTTGGTTGACCCTTTTGTTGAGCTACTCTAACTTGTTGTGTTTCGTTCATCACTCAGTTACTACAGTGGAATTAGTCAATTTGGTAGGATTGTAATTAAACCCGTTTTTCTCTACTTTTTTGTTCTTGACTGAAGTTGCAGTTGCCTTATTGGTCCAAGTCTTTCTCTTATCAAAATCATAAGTCCAATGAGTATCATTTACAAAATACACATCATTCCCATTTAAAGAACCAGTTGTCTTAATATGATATGTTGCCATTTGATTGATATTTATTATTAGTTATTTATCACAGTG
>Ga0209404_10000152_pt1 | contig 59181 bp, 76 predicted proteins | sample TroAtlMetagenome_2_FD_187447 | JGI IMG/M metagenome (GOLD analysis project Ga0209404, IMG submission 187447) | Marine eukaryotic phytoplankton communities from Atlantic Ocean - Tropical Atlantic ANT8 Metagenome (SPAdes) (version 2) | ecosystem: Environmental > Aquatic > Marine > Oceanic...
TCCAGACACACTAAGTTCCGGGTATTCCGGACTTCAAATTAACGGATACGCATATCTTATTGGCCATAGTGGCGGCGACCATTACATAACGAATAATGCTTATTTCAATAGTGGTTGGAAATACGGGAAAACATCTACAGCACAAAAAGTAGAGTTAGCAAGTGGTAGAATTACGTTAATGACAGCAGCTTCAGGTTCAGCAGACGCTGCTATCACTTGGAACACAGGGTTAGTACAAGCTAGTGATGGCAGGATTGGTATAAATGAAGTATCACCAGATACTTTACTTCATATAGATGGTAATTCAGCTAGTTCTAATACAGATGTACTTTCAGTATCTAACAAAGGAGTCACAACTATTGGTCATACTGCAGGAATGAGATTCCAATATAATACTGCGGTTCCAGCAGCTATTAGAGCTAATTTAACTAATACTTCAAGTGGAGCAGGGGAATTAGGTTTTTATACATCACCTGATGGTACTGCTGGTAATTTAGATAAACGTTTAACTATTTTAACAACAGAAACTTCTAGAGCTGTTACCCAGAGTCTAGGTGGACATTCTGTAGGTGATGGTAATACAGGTGATGTTCATAAACCTGGAGTTAGAGTTTTAGGATGGTATAATGCCAACGCAAGTAACTCTTCAAATAGTTATTTACATCTTGTTACAAGTCTTTGGGGAGGAGGATCACCTCACGGTAATAGCCAATATATAATGGGTGGATGGGAAATTACTGGACATTCATACTCAACAAATGCAAGTTTTGGTAAATGTGGGGTTTTCTTCCATAACTGGTCTGGTAGTGTTGCACCTGGATATAGTATAAATTATACTGGTTCATTTACTAACTTTGCTCATGTATATGTAAATTCAAGTGGTTATGTAACAGTAAGATTGGCCGCAGCTGCATATAGAGGTTATTGGCTTGACCTTTACCAGGCAGGACATTATACAACAAGAGATATAAACGTAACAGCAGCAACATTTAGTAGCTCATCAACATTATAGGAAATAAAATGACAATAGAAGAAGCAAAAGAAGAATTAAAAAAACTGCCTTTTCCTGAATTATCAGAAGGCGATATAGTTTGGTACCCTGATGAAAATGGTCACAGATTTAAAAGAGAAAGTGATGAATGGGTATCATTTCCAGTAGAATAGGACATAAATAGTAATATGGCATTAACAAAGATACCAGCACATTTAAGCTCAACACCGAGTATTTCGGATAGTGGAACATCAACCGCAATCACAATTGATTCAAGCGGTAATGTATCACTTGCTGGGAATTTAGCGGTAAGTGGTTCTACAACTACAGCAGATAACCTTAATTCAGTTGATAAAAATATAACCTTAAACTATCATGCATCAAATGATACTTCGGGTTCAGCTGATGGAGCTGGTATAACTATACAAGATGCAGTAGATGCTTCAACAAATGCATCTTTATATTGGAGAGCTTCAGACGATAAATTTATTTTCTCTCACCCATTAAGAATGTTTGGTCAATTTGAATTACCAGATAATGTTAAATTAGTTGCAGGTGATGGTAATGATTTACAAATTTACCATGATGGTTCTCATAGTTATGTTAAAGATAATGCACAAGGTAATTTAATACTTCAAGGTTCTAATTTAAGACTTGCTGAAACTGATGATACTTTATACGCATTTTTTACTAGTGGTGCTGGTGGAGAGTTTTACTATGATGGAAGTAAAAAGCTTGAAACAACAAGTACAGGAATACAAGTAACAGGCAACATCTCAAATACTTCTGGTAGCATGACTATAGACGTAGCAAGCCAAATTGTACTTGATGCTGATGGTGGACTAATACAACTTAAAGACGGCGGTACAGAATTTGCACAGTTAAAAAATAGTTCAAACGATTTTCAAATTATCAGTATCGTAGATGACAAAGATATTATATTTAGAGGAAGTGACAACGGAACTTACTTCAATGCCCTTACCCTTGATATGTCAGATGCAGGGGCAGCTATTTTTGGAGGCGAAATAGTCGCAAACAAAGCCTTACGTTTACGAACAACAGATGACCAAGCTCAACAATGGTATGTCTATACTCATACAGATGATACGTTCCGTATTAATTACAATGGCGCGGGTTCAGACGTTTTAGTTATTGATACTAATGAAGACTCTACTTTCAATGGTGAGGTGACTATTAATGGTGGTTCTGATGCTAACTTAAATTTAAAATCAGCTTCTTCAAGGTCCGGTGCATTCATAATGAAACCTGGCACAAGCACTGTAATGGGTTCGGCTTTAGTTTTAGCAGATGAAAGTTATAGACTAGGTACAGCATCTAATTACCACCTACAGATGAATCAATCTGGTACAACTGTTATTAATGCAGATGGAGCTAATGTAGGTATAGGAACTGCAAGTCCTGCTGCGAAATTAGACATAAGTGGTGACACTACTACTTGGGCAGGCATGTCCAAAATTTATTTTACTGATGTAAATTCAAATACAAGTAGTAGAAATTGGTCTATTGGGAATGGTGGTACTGCTTTTGGAGCATTATCTTTTATTGTCTCAAATGCAGCAGATGGAGTACCGGAAAACACAACTGGAAGTGCAGTTATGTCTATGGACGGGGTCAATAAGCGTGTTGGTATAAATGTAGCTCAACCATCAAAGGATTTAAGTGTAAGAGCTGCTAATGCTATAATCGCTGCAGAATCTACTGCAGATAGTCAAAGAATTGGATTTCAAGCTAAATATATAGAACACGGAAGCTTATACGGTAGTTTTGAATATACTACTGGGGATGCTCAATTATGGATTGATAATAATTTTACAGGAAATAATGGTGTTTACAGTAATATAAGATTTAGAAACAAAGAAAATGGGGGATCAACTCTAGTTGACCGTATGATTATTGCGGGTTCAACTGGAAATGTAGGTATTGGAAATATTGAAGCTTCGCATAAACTTCATGTTGAAGCAAACGGGACTGGTGCTATTTCAGCGCTTCGTCTTGCAAATGAAAATACATCAGTAGGTGATGGGGCAAAACTTCTTTTTACTTCTGGAACTTCCACAAGTGGGGCAGGTATAGCAGGATATGGAACAGCTTTAAATGCAGCTGATTTAGTATTTTACGCTGGCGGGGATAACGAAAGAATGCGTATCCACGACAATGGTAGGGATTTTGATTTTAAATCAGACACAGTAGCTGGTTATACTCCGAATATAAATTTATACAGTATGACTACAGGCGCGTACTCTCCTCAAATTCATTTCTACACTAGGCATGTTACAGGAGGAGGCGATTACCAGTGGCCAGCAGCTTCTATATTTACATCAGGTGCTTCTGGTTATTCAAGTGGAGCTTTATCAGGATATTTTAGAGTATATATTAGAGGTAAATTTGGAGAAAGCGCGGCTATAAATGCTTTAGATATAAATTCAAGTGGTTTAGTTTCAGGAGATTTAAATGATACATCTGATGTAGCGTTGAAAAAAGACATAACTACTTTAAATGCCTCAGATAGTTTGACAGCTATTAAAGCTTTAAATCCTGTAACATTTAAATGGAAAGCAGATGACCGAGAAACTTCTGGGTTTATAGCACAAGAGGTAGAAAAACATTTACCCAATGATGTAATAGGAGAAGATTGGAGGGCAGAAGATCCAGATTTAGAGAAAAATGATATAGGCTCAAAAGGTAAAGCAGTAAATACAGTAGGAATATTAGCCCATGCTGTTAAAGTAATACAAGAATTAGAAGCTAGAATAAAAGTTTTAGAGGATAAATAATGGCATATTCAAAAAATAGAAGAATAGCAGATTTAGTCGCATCAGACGGAACTATGGATGCGTCCAAATTAAAATCTGGTACAGTTACTCAAGCTCATTTACATTCATCACACGGTATTACTACAGCTCATATAGCTGAAGGTAGTAATAAATATTATACTGATGAAAGAGTAGATGATAGATCTAATTCTCTATTACAGGATGGTGCTAATATATCTCTTACATATGATGATTCAGCTGGCACACTTACCGTAGCAGCTACAGATACTAATACAACATATAGCGCTGGAACAGGATTAGCACTAAGTTCAACAACATTCAGCTTATCACATTTAGGACTTCAATCGTTAAGTGATCCGAATGCTGATAGAATTGCATTTTGGGATGATTCAGCCGGTGCCTTTGCATGGTTAACCATAGGATCTAATTTAACTTTATCTGGTACTACACTCTCCGGTGTAGCCGCTTATGGTGATTCAGATGTTGAATCTTATTTAGATTCAAATGGAACAACATTCCCAGATAATATAATGGCTCGATTTGGGTCTAGTAATGACTTTACTATAAAACATGATGGTAGTCATGCAAGATTAAATGTTGCTACAGGTAATTTTAACGTACAGACAAACGATTTTCATATTACAGATTCAAGTAATAGTTCTATAAGATTTAATGTTGACCATGATGGAGCCACTACACTATATCATAATGCTTCAGCAAAACTAGCTACTGCTTCAGATGGTATAGATGTTACTGGAAATACTAGTATGACAACTGGTCATTCAACTGGTAAATTTGCTGTTATGGCATCTGCAGTTCATGGTTCTTATGATTTTTACAATAATGGAACATCTTATTTTAATGGTGGTGTTGTTGTTGATGACCATTTACAAGTTACTGGAGGTAGTGCTCAATTAACAGTTAATGGTAATGCTAGTATCACTGGTAATTTAACCGTAAGTGGTACAACTACAACTTTAAACACAGCCACATTAGAAGTTGCAGATTTAAATATTGTAGTTGGTAAAAATGCTACAACAAGTTCAGCCACAAATGGAGCTGGATTAACATTCGGTGCTTGGTCATCGGGTACTATTCCTGCATTAATATGGCATCATGGTAATAGTGCATTTAATTTTAATAAAGCTTTATCCGTAACTGGTAATATTGTAGTTACTGGAACAGTTGATGGAAGAGATATAGCTACTGATGGTACTAAACTAGATGCAATAGAGGCAAGTGCTGATGTTACAGATGCTACAAACGTAGGAACAGCTTTAACAGCATTCAGCACAGGAACAGATACTGCTTCAACAGATTTAATTCCATACTATGATGTAAGTGCATCAGCTTGGGAAAAAGGAACAGTAGCTAATGTAGCTTTACAAGGACCTACCGGATCAACAGGACCTACTGGACCAACAGGACCGGCAGGACCTACGGGATCTACAGGATCAGCAGGTCCAACAGGACCAACAGGACCTTCAGGACCTTCAGGACCAGCAGGTAGTGATGGAAATGATGGTGGAACTGGACCAACAGGTCCAACAGGACCCACTGGACCTTCAGGACCTACGGGACCAGCTGGTAGTGATGGAAGTGATGGAAGTGACGGAAGTGATGGTGGAACTGGACCGACCGGACCGACTGGGCCTACAGGACCAGCGGGAGGCACAGGACCCACCGGGCCTACAGGACCTACTGGACCATCAGGAACTAACGGAAGTAATGGTGGAACAGGACCTACAGGACCTACTGGGCCTACGGGACCGACCGGACCAAATGGAACAACAAGTGGTGTAGCAGTAGGACCAGCAACATTTTATGATTTCTATGGTACTGGAGGAAACTCTGGTGTACCAAATCATGCTTATGAGTTATATCAACAATCTGGTGGTTGGTCAAGTCCATTCCCTGACTTATTCATAGCATATCATACAGGTATTAGTCTTGGTGCTAATTCTAGTTATGATGGTATTAGATTCTATACTGATTATCCAATGTCAACTAGAGTACTTCAAGTAAATGGTTCATCACACTATATCTATAAAGATGTTTGGATGCACACAGATGCTGGTGAAGGTATTTATTCATCTAGTCATAGTTTCCACTGGTACCCTAGAACTGTCGGTAGTTATGGATCAGCACAGTTAGGTGGTGCATCTGGTGGGTATTCTGGTATTGTGATGGACTCTGGTGGTGATGTCTGTATTGGTATGTTTGATACTGCAGGTAACGGTGGAACCTATAGACAAACTAATGGTAGATGGTATGACTATCATCATGTAAGTAATAATTGTACAGGTATTACTGCTTCAACTACTTCAAGTTCATATTCATTATATGTAACTGGCGCAATATATGCAACAGGTGATGTTGTTGGTTCTTCAGATAGAAGGTTAAAAAAGAATATAAATACTATTGAGAATGGTTTAGCTAAGGTCGAAAAACTAAGAGGTGTTACATACGAATGGAAAGACTCTGAAGAAACTGATTCAAAAAGTACAAACGTTACGGAAGAAAGAATGGGACTTATCGCTCAGGAAGTTATAGATGTAATTCCTGAGGTAGTTACACATGATAAGGAAAATGATAGGTATGGTGTTTCATACGGTCATTTAACAGGATTACTTATTGAAGCAGTAAAAGATCTAAGCAATAAAGTTAAAGATTTAGAAAAAAAATTAGAGGAAAAATAATTATGGCATTGAAAATGAATTATACAGATAAAAGAGGAGATACCCATACAGATTCGTATTGGGCTATTTCTGATATGGATATATTTAAAAAATTACATACTAGTGAAGACTTAATGAGAAAATCGCTTAATTTAGCAGATGGGGTAGATACCCATATAAAAGCAGCCGATAAAGATATAACCCCTGGATATTATGTTCATTTCACAGTTTGTGGCTTTAAAAGTAAAGCAGAAAGAGATGCTGGTAAACCACCAATTGCAATCGCTTTTGCTGTACCAACTAAACACCCAACGTGGTTCTGTTATATGGACGAACACAAAATAAACGAATTAGATGATATGAAATGGGATATTAGTTCACAAGCTAATATGTTAATTTCAGGATATGCACATTTAAAAACAATAGATTTTTTTAAAGACGCAACAGACGCGAGTTAATTATTATGAGAGATATTTGGCAATTGTGGTCGGGAATTGTATCGGCCGAAGAGTGTGATTATATAATAAAAGCTGGGGAAGAAGCCCCAGAAGAAAAAGGAACAGTATATTCAAACCCTGAAGAAGGGGATGATGGTATAAGAAAAAGTAATATATCTTGGATTAGGAATAATCCAGAAATAGATAGAATCCAAAACTTCTTTTTTTCTGAAGCAAATAGAAATGCATTTGGATTTGATGTTAATTATATGCCAAGTGCCCAATTTGGAACTTATGGTAAAGGTGATTTTTATAATTGGCATCACGATGTAAATTGGGAATTAGATAGTGTATATGATAGAAAACTTTCTATTGTTATTCAATTAAGTGATCCAGATGATTATGAAGGTGGGGATTTTGAATTTGGTAATATGTATGAACAACCAAAGGAGTTTAAAGAAAGAGGATCAGTTTTAGTTTTCCCTAGTTATATTCCACATAGAGTGACAGAAATAACAAAGGGAACAAGAAAATCCTTAGTCAATTGGTTAGAAGGACCAAGGTGGAGATAAATGACATTACAAAGTTCAGGCGCAATATCGATAAGCCAGATAAAATCAGAATTAGGAAGTTCTAGTAATTCCCTAAGAACTTTATCGGCTGCAGCGGGTAAATCTGCCCCAGATGGAGTGAATGAATTCTATGGTTATTCCCATGCTAATCCAATTCCTTATAGCTTATATACAAGAAATCACGGAAGTGGATTATGTATTCAAGCTTATAGATCAGTGACAGCTTCTATTGCAATGGTTTTCATCTATGTACCTTTTAGACTTTATAATGATGGAAGTAGTTTACATTGGCAAGTAAAAGAATCTAGTTCTTATTCAGCTCAAACTACAAATAAATGGGATGCTAGTGGTAATGTTTCTACTGTAAGTACCTCTTGGGTAACATTAGCTTCTTGGACTGGTGCAACTGCAGGAATGGTTGATTGGTCTGGTTCAGCTTCCGGGGGCGGGGGTGGAACTTTTGGAACTGGATCTATAGGAGGAGATACGATACAAACTGGTGCAACATATGCAGCAGCTGATGCTACTTGGAGAACATTAAGTAGTGGTCAATCAATGGGTTTTACTCTTCATGTTAGGAATACTGCAGAATGTTATGCTTCATCTACTAGATATTATACAGCAACATTTCACAATATATACGGAAGAAGATCAGGGTATGATGATACCTCTATCGGATCTTTCCAGGCAAGGGGTGATGCAACTGCCACATCAAATAATTGTTTCTAATGGATAAGTATAGATTAATACACGAAGAAGTTAAAGAGAATAGAATAGATGATTTAGTTCAATCTTTAACTATTGATATTATACTACAAAATGCAGAAAATGTAAACCAAAAAAATATAAAATATATTGATGAAAATGGAGATGAACAAACAGCACAACATTGGGATTATGAAAGTGCACCGGTAATATCAAATAGAATAATTAATTATAATATCCCTTTTGAACATCAAACAAACCTAAGGAAAGGAACAGAACATCCCCATAATCATGAAGAAGAGATGAAATATCAAGAAAGATTTAGAAGCTGGGTAGAAGGTTATCAAGCAACAGAAGAATATATCACAGCAATGCGTGATTTAAACAATAAGGTGTTATAAATAGAAGTATGGCTATACCAACAACAGGAAATATATCAATTAAAACAGCAGCTGGGTCAGACAGATCCATAGACACTGCCGTAACTTCTACTAGTAGTGGAAGCTTAGTAACATTAAGTCAAAACTCTATAGAACATACTGGTGGAAGATCAACAATTACAAATGATACAAATAGTGCACCTTATAGTATGTTAGAATTTTCTGGTTATCAACACGAAATTGCTTTCCCAACAACAGGAAGATATCAATGTCAAAGAACAGACCAATCTGGTTATACTATTTATGGAGAGTCTAGTATAACATCTGGTGAACCACATGCCCGAGCATTAATATTATTTGCATTATATAATCATCCAAACCAAAATTCTGTTTATTTAGTATGTAAGAGAGGATACTGGGATACAGGGGATGATAATGCATATGGATTGATGAGCAGTAGTTATTATTTAAACGGTAATACATCTGGTGTTGCAACATCCGGTAGTACAAGTTTTAGTGGATTTAATAATCAGACAAATCCAGGGGGAACAGGTTGGGAAGTACTTTGGTATATAAGTGATCAAGTTGATAGTGGTATTGAACCAAGCGCATTTAAAGTTAATTGGTCGGCCTCATCTTCTGGATCTGGTGGAAGTACTGGAATTATTGGAACTAGTAGTGCTTATGGATCAAGTTTTACATATGCTGCAGCTGATAATACTTGGCAAACATTAGGTAATGGTCAAACTATGGGATGGTACATATACGCACAATCTTTTGCAGCATGTTATAATTCAAACACAAGACATTCTTATGGAACTTTTGAAATTGATGCTAGAAAATCAGGCTATGTCGATACAAGAGTAGTTAATTTTGATGCTCATATGAAAGCTACAGCCATTTCAAATAATTGTTTATAATGAATTATCATTTTGATATAGAATTAACACCCCAAAGAGATGGGAGTGATGTAGTTAAAACTGTAAAGGTTAAAGTTAATCGTTGGACTAATGAAGGGGAAATGACTCAAAGAGATAGTACATACGTATCAAACTCTGGACTGAAAGCTTCATGGAAAATAATTAATAGAGAACCGCTTATAGGTTCAGAAGAATTTACATATACTGTACCAACCGATGATCAGACAGATATAATACCTACTGGTTATCCAAGGGCAGAAACAGATAATCATAAAAATTGGGCTGAGTTTTATAATAAATGGGAACTTGGTATAATAGAAGATAGTGGATATTTAGCCGCGGTAGAAGAATTAAAGAAATTATGATTATAAATAGTAATAGAGGATAATATAAATGGCTAAACCAAATTCAAGAGCAACATTAATATCATATGCTAAGAGAGCGTTAGGCCATCCTGTAATCGAAATTAATGTAGATGATGATCAGGTAGATGATAGAATTGATGAAGGATTACAATTTTATCAAGAGTATCATGCTGATGCAGTTGAAAAAGTTTATTTAAAACACTTAGTATCTCCAACGGATCAAACTAATGGTTATATTTCAATACCAGAATTAGTTACAAATGTTGTTAGAGTATTTCCACTAAGAGATGTTAATAATTCATCTGTAAGTATGTTTGATGCTAAATATCAAATGCACTTAAATGATATGTTCTCATTAGGATATATGGGATCACTATTAGAATATGAATTAAGTCAACAATGGTTATCAATGTTAGATATGATTATAGATTCAAATGATAAACATATAGATTTTAATAGACATAGAAATACATTAAGAATTGATATGGATTGGTCTGAAGAAACAGATGCAGTTGCAGCAGAAACCGTTGTGGTAAAAGTTGTATCTAATAAATTTACATGGAATGGCGAATCCAATCCAGAGAAAGCTTTAAGTAAAGGTGTGGTATATACCTTTGACCAATCTGACGCATCAAATAACGGACACGCATTAAAATTTTCTGAAACAGCTGATGGAACACATGGATCAGGAACAGAGTATACAAGTGGAGTGGTTGTTACTGGAACAGCTGGTCAAGCTGGAGCTAAAGTAACATTTACAATACCAGAAGATGCACCTGATACACTATATTACTATTGTGGAAGTCATTCTAATATGGGTAATAAGCTTACATTAGCTATTAATTCAACATATCTAGTATTAGAATGTTATAGAATATTAGATCCAAATACATATACAGATGTATATAATGATTATTATTTAAAGAAATATGTTACTGCTCTTATTAAACAACAATGGGGACAAAACTTAATTAAATTTGAAGGGATGCAAATGCCTGGCGGAGTTACCTTCAACGGAAGACAAATATATGATGATGCAACTGCTGATTTAGAAAAATTAGTAGAAGAAGCTAGGCTCAATTGGGAAGAACCGATTGACTTTATGACGGGATAAACAATGGCTAGGAACGTATACTTCAGCCAAGCCGTTAAGTCCGAACAAAATCTTTACGAAGACTTAATCATAGAATCTTTAAAGATTTATGGACAAGACGCTTATTATCTACCTAGGACTATAATTACTAGAGATGATGTACTTGGGGAAGCTACTGGATCTAAATTTGATGATGCGTATATTATTGAAACCTATATTGAAGATATAGAAGGATTCGCAGGTTCAGGAGATTTATATTCTAAGTTTGGTCTAGAAATTAGAGACGAAGCAACATTCGTAATTTCTAAAAGACAATGGAACAAACTTATTGGTGTTTGGAATAACAGTGTTGATTATCCTATTCCTAATGAAGGAGATATTATATTCCTTCCAATGTCAAATAAATTCTTTGAGATTATGTTCGTTGAACATGAACAACCATTTTATCAATTATCTAACTTACCAGTATATAAATTACAATGTAGCTTATATGAATATAATGAAGAAGATTTCGAAACTGGTGTTGATGCAATTGATCTTACACAACAAAAATTATCTTATCAACAAACAATAGATTATAGTACATCAAGCAATGCACATTATAGTATTGGAGAAATAGTTTCACAGGTAGTTTCAAGTGGTATTACAGTAACTGCTGAGGTTCAAACTGTTGATAAAACTTCAACTACTGCAGGATCAATTACAGTATCTAACATCGGGGTTACGGGAACAACCACAGCAACAGACTTTATTGTTTCAAGTACTATACCATTAACAGGGAATACATCATCAACATCATGTAATATTATCAAGATATATGATATAGGTGATAATTCAGAAAATGTAATGCCATCGGATGGTGGAGCTGAGAACGTAGCATTTGAAGTAAGTGCAGATGGATTCTTAGATTTCAGCGAAGCAAATCCGTTTGGCGACCCATCGGATAACTACTAATGTTTGGATCACACTTTTATCACGCAACAATGAGAAAATCCGTAGCGGTTTTCGGTACTATGTTTAACAATATATCAGTTGTTAGATTAAATGGTTCTGGTGGTATATTAAATCAAATTAAAGTTCCATTAGCTTATGGACCAAAAGAAAAATTCTTATCTAGGATAGACCAAGATACCCAAAGCGATGCAAGTATGGCAATTAAATTGCCTCGTATGTCCTTTGAAATAACATCACTATCTGTTGATACTAATAAAAAAGAAAATAAAAAGAATAAAATACATTATCAACATTCAACAGATGATAGTAAAAGACAGGTTATTCAAGCTCAAGTACCGTACAATATAGGTATGTCATTAAGTATAATGACCAAAAACCAAGATGATGGATTACAAATATTAGAACAAATAGTTCCATTCTTTCAACCCGATTATACAGTAACAATAAAACCTATTGATGGTTGGACTAATTTTAAACAAGATGTTCCTATCATTTTAAATGATGTAAATATTGAAGATAGTTATGATGGTGATTATGTTACTAGAAGAGTATTAACTTATAATCTAAACTTTACTATGAAAATGACATTCTATTCTGGAACAACAGAAATGAAAACTATTAAGAATATTGATATTGATTGGTTAAATAAAGCAGATAATATGTTCTTAGAAGGACAAAATTTTGAAGTTAATCCTTCAACAGCTGATAAAGAAGATAATTGGACAGTAACTTCTACAATGGATTATTTAAATGTACCTAGTACAATGACCTTAACATTATCAAGTGTTAGTGGTACATTCCAAGTTGCTGAAACAGTAACAGGTGGAACATCTGGTACTACAGCAAAAATTACTAATATATCTGGAACTACAGTTACTGTTTCAGATCCTACTGGATATTTCCAACAAAGTGAAACTATAACTGGAGGAACAAGTACAGCTACTGCCACATTAAATCAAGCTGTATAAATAGTATATAATGATTAATAAGAAAGATGCAATTGCTGAAAGATTAGAAAAGAATCTTCCAGGAACAAAAAGATCTGATTATATTGATAAGAAAGATATAAAAGATGATTATGAATTTTCCCGTGATACTTACAAAGAATTAATCGCAGTAGGTACACAATCCATGGATTCATTAGCCGAGCTCGCACGCGAGAGCGAGCACCCACGCGCATTCGAAGTATTATCTAATCACTTAAAATCCATAGGTGATATCACAGATAAACTTATGAAACTACAAAAGAACAAAAAAGAATTAACACAGGATGATGTGAGAAAAGAAATAACTAATAACAATGTATTTGTTGGTAGTACAACAGAACTACAAAGAATGTTATTAGATACTAAAGATGATGTAATAGATGTCAAACCAGAGGATTAAGAATACTGAATTTGGTTACTTAGGCAATCCATCAGTTAAAAGAGATGGTGTTGTTAGTGATTTTACCAAAGAAGAAGTTATAGAATATCAAAAATGTATGAAGGATCCTTCGTACTTTGCTCGTACCTATGTAAAAATTATATCTCTAGACGAGGGATTAGTTCCATTTAATTTATATGATTACCAAGAAAAAATGTTTAATCATTTTGGTGATAATAGATTTAGTATTGTATTAGCATGTAGACAAAGTGGTAAATCTATATCATCAGTGGTATATCTATTGTGGTATGCTTGTTTCCACCCAGAAAAAACTATAGCTATACTCGCGAACAAGGGCGCGGTCGCACGTGAGATGCTCGCGCGTATCACGCTCGCGCTTGAGAACTTACCATTCTTTTTACAACCTGGATGTAAAGCTTTAAATAAAGGATCTTTAGAATTCAGTAATAATAGTAAGATAATAGCAGCTGCAACATCTGGTTCATCTATTCGTGGTTTATCAATTAATTTATTATTCCTAGATGAGTTTGCATTTGTAGAAAATGATGCTCAATTCTATACATCAACATATCCAGTAGTATCAGCAGGTAAAGATACACAAATAATAGTTACATCTACTGCAAACGGTGTTGGTAATGTTTATCATAAACTGTGGGAAGGTGCTACAAATGGAACTAATGAATTTAAACCATTTAGAGTAGATTGGTGGGATGTACCAGGAAGAGATGATAAGTGGAAACAAGAAACAATTGCTAATACATCTGAATTACAATTCGAACAAGAATTTGGTAATACATTTCATGGTAAAGGTAATACATTAATATCAGCTAATCATTTATTAGCACAAAAAGCTGTAGATCCTATTCAATATCAAGAAAATATATGGTTATATAAAGAACCTATAGAAGGACATGATTATATAATAACAGTTGATGTAGCCAAGGGTAGAGGACAAGATTATAGTACATTTACTGTAATAGATGTAAGTACTAATCCATTCGATCAAGTAGTAGTATTCAGAGATAATAATATATCACCTATGCTATTACCTGATATAATATACAAATACGCTAAAACATATAATGAAGCTTATATCATTGTAGAGTCGAATGATGCTGGTATTGTTGTATGTAATGGGTTATATTATGATTTAGAATATGAAAATATGTTTGTAGAATCCGCTATTAAAGCTAATGCTATTGGTGTTATGATGACCAGAAGGGTAAAAAGAATAGGATGTTCTACAATAAAAGATCTAATAGAACAAAAAAAATTAATGATATATGATGCAAATACCATAATAGAAATGGCTACATTTGTTGCAGTGGGTAAATCATATATGGCTAAAGCACCAAATCACGATGATTTAATGATGAATTTAGTCTTATTTGCATGGTTTACTACAACAGATATATTCCAATCTATATCAGATATTGATATGAAAAATATGTTATATAATGAACAATTAAAAGCAATACAGGATGATATGTTACCATTTGGTCTTGTAAATGATGGACAAAGTACAGATAAAGGCGAAGGAGATGGGGAAGGTAATGTGTGGTTTGAAGAAGATACCAAAACCACAGGATTATTTTAATTATAAATAAGTATGAGTGAAAATAACCATATTATGTTAACTTATAAACAAACCTTATTGAGAGGATAAAGCGATGGCATTTCAAGTATCACCCGGAGTACAAGTCAAGGAAATTGACGCTACTTCCGTAGTACCTGCCGTTTCCACTAGCATTGGTGGAACCGCTGGGTCATTCAATTGGGGTCCAGTTCTAGAAGCAAAATTAATTAGTTCCGAACAAGAATTAATTGATACGTTTGGAGAACCAGATGATAACACGTTTAAATATGTCTTAACAGCAGCATCATTTTTGAAATATGGTAACGCTCTAAGAGTTGTACGTGCAGATTCTGGTCACTTAAACGCTACTGCAGATGGTAACGGACTCAAAATTAAAAATGATGCCCATTACGTTGATTCAAGCTATAATACTGGTGCAGGTTCTGTTGGACACTGGGCGGCTAAACACCCAGGAGCCAAAGGAAATAGTCTAAAAGTTTGTATCGTTACTGAAGGTGTTAATAGTTGGTCAAGTATTACATACGCGACTGGCAAAAAATACTCTGAAGTTTTTGATGCAGCTCCTGGTACTAGTGAGTATGCTTCTAATTTAGGTAAAGGGTCTATAGGGGATGAGCTTCACGTTCTAGTTCTAGATGAAGATGGTTTATTCAGTGGAACAGCTAATACTGTTCTCGAAACTTTCTCTTTCTGTTCACAAGGATCTGATGCAAAAGCCTCAGACGGAACTTCTAATTACTACGTAGATGTAGTTAATAATGGTTCTAAATACGTTAGATGGATGGATCATCCAAGTGCATTATCAAATGCAGGTTCTGCAATATCTGCAGCATCAAGTATAGCTGGTTCAACAACCGCTATAACTGATAGCTTAGCAGGTGGAACTGATGATAATGCTCCAACAGCAGCTGAAGTTGCAGCAGGATTCGATTTACTCGAAGATGCTGACACAGTAGATGTTGGATTACTATTTGCATATCCAGACGCTAATGGCGCAGAAACAATCGCAGAAGACTTAATCTCAATCGCAGCAGCAAGAAAAGACTGCATGGCATTTGTATCACCTCCGATAGCAGATTCGCAAGGATCCGCTGCACCGGACACAGATGTTATGGCATTTGCTAATGGACTTACATCTAGTTCTTATGCTTCTTGTGATTCAGGTGCAATCTATGTTTATGATAAGTACAATGATACTTATCGTTGGATAGGCGCAGCTGGTCATATAGCTGGACTTTGTGCAGGAACAGACAGAGTTGCTGATGCATGGTTCTCACCAGCTGGTGTGAACAGAGGGCAATTATTAGGTGTTACTAAGCTAGCTTGGAACCCTACACAAGCCCAAAGAGATACGTTATACAAAGGTAGAGTTAATCCTATAGTTTCAATGCCTGGTCAAGGCACAATTCTATATGGAGATAAAACTCTATTAAGTAGACCTTCTGCATTCGATCGTATTAACGTTCGAAGATTATTCATAACTTTAGAAAAAGCTATATCAACAGCAGCTAAAGCTCAACTATTTGAATTCAACGATGAATTCACTAGAGCTCAGTTCAAAAACTTGGTAGAGCCTTTCTTAAGAGATGTGAAAGGTCGTAGAGGACTAACTGATTTCAGAGTAGTCTGCGATGAAACAAATAATACAAGTCAAGTAATTGATGGTAATAACTTTGTAGCTGACATTTTTGTCAAGCCAAATAGATCTATCAACTATATTACATTGAACTTTGTAGCAACAAGAACCGGCGTAGACTTCTCAGAAGTTGCTGGTACATCGAGTTAAGGGGGAGTAAGACATGGCAATATTAGGCATAGACGATTTTAAATCAAAGCTTACTGGCGGTGGTGCAAGACCTTCCTTATTTAAAGCGACTGTAAACTTTCCATCTTTCGTAGCTTCAGCAAACGTTGAACTTACTTCATTCTTATGCAAACAAGCTTCTATCCCAGCTTCAACCGTTAATGGTTTTGAAATTGGTTTCAGAGGAAGAAAAATTAAAATAGCAGGAGATAGAGTTTTTGAAAACTTATCACTTACTATTATTAATGATGCAGAATTTGATGTAAGAAAAGCTTTTGAAGAATGGATGAACGGCATTAACGAACACGTTAACAACACTGGATTAACAGATTTAGGTGACTATTCTGCTGATGTAGTTGTTGAACAACTTAGAAAAGACGGATCTACTTCAAAGAGATACGACTTTAGAGGATGTTGGCCATCTTCCGTAGCAGCTATTGATCTTAATTACGATACAGTAGACTCTATAGAAGAATTCACAGTAGAACTACAGGTTCAATATTGGGAATCAGACACTACTTCGTAAGTAGTATAAATATGTTAGAAGAGGGGATTAATTTCCCCTCTGATAATATGAGGAATTAAAGTATGGCAGAATTTTTTGGATTTGAAATAAACAGGAAGAGTTCTAATAAAACTCCTAGACCTTCCTTTGTACCTGATACCGAGGCGGATGGCGCTGGTGTCATACAATCTGGTGGGCATTTCGGTGTTTATCTCGATCAAGATGGAGACAAGGTAAAAGGTGAAGTAGACCTTATAATGAAATATAGGGATATATCAGCTCAACCTGAATGTGATGCAGCAATTGAAGATATAGTTAATGAAACAATTGTAGGAGATCACGATTCATCTCCTGTTGATTTAAGATTAGATGCTTTAGATGTATCTGATCAAATGAAAGAATCGATTAAACATGAATTTGATCAAATTTTAAAAATGATTAACTTCAATCAATACGCACATGATATATTCAGAAAGTGGTATGTTGATGGAAGATTACCTTATCATGTTATTATAGACGAAGGATCACCTAGTAAAGGTATTAAAGAATTAAGATATATTGACCCAGCTAAATTAAGAAAGGTCAAAGAGATTGAAGAAAAAGAAGATCCTAAGACTGGTGCAAAGATAATCACCAAACAAGAAGAATACTTTATTTTCCAAGATAATAAATTGGAAAAACATAATCAGGGAGTTAAGATTCACCCTGATGCTATTATATACTGTACTTCAGGTCAATTAGATCCTGGAAGAACAAGAATCTTATCATATCTACATAAGGCTATTAAGCCAGTAAACCAATTAAGAATGATGGAAGATTCTTTGGTTATCTACAGAATAAGTAGAGCACCAGAAAGAAGAATATTCTATATTGATGTTGGTAACTTACCAAAAGGTAAAGCAGAAGAATACCTTAAAAACATTATGAACCAATATAGAAATAAATTGGTATATGATGCTAGTACAGGTGAGATTAAAGATGATAAAAAGCATATGAGTATGCTTGAGGATTTCTTCCTACCAAGAAGAGAAGGTGGAAGAGGTACTGAAATATCTACATTACCAGGTGGTGAAAGCTTAGGTCAAATAGATGATATAATATATTTCCAAAAGAAATTATATAAAGCTTTAAATGTTCCATTAAATAGATTAGAACAAGAAGCTCAATTTACTTTAGGAAGAAGCACAGAGATATCTAGAGATGAGGTTAAATTTAAGAAATTCATCGATAGATTAAGAAAAAGATTCTCAGACTTGTTTATGCAAGCATTAAGAACTCAGTTATTACTGAAGAAGATTATAACTAAACAAGATTGGGAAAGCTGGAAAGAAGAAATAACTTTCGATTTCATTGAAGATAACTACTTCAGTGAATTAAAAGAATCAGAAATGATTAGGGAAAGGTTCGAGATGTTAGCTACATTAGATGAATATGTAGGTAAATATGTATCAAATGAGTGGATACGTAAACAAATATTACGTCAAACTGATGATGATATTCAAGAAATTGATAAACAAATCGAAGCAGAACAAGAAGAAGATGGTGAAGATCTCGATCTTGACATCTAAATTTTTATAAATAAGAGTACGAGGAAAACTTTATGAGTACAAATGAATTGATTGATAATATCGCAAATAATGATAACGTAAAAGCAAATAAGAGTTTTGATTCCTTAATGAAATCAAAATTGAATGATGCTTTAGATGCAAAGAAGGTGGAAATAGCCTCTTCTGTGGGTAAATCAAACGATGAACCTGAAGCAATAGAAGAACCGGTAGAAGCCTAATGTTATTCAGAGAGTTTCGAGAAAAGATAAAGACTCAGCCAGTAGTAATTAAAAAGCTTGGAGACAATGTAGTCATTTTTAAAGAAAATGATATATACAAAGTTCAAATTGCTAATCAATTATTAGATGAGGACTTTACTGATATTCTTGAAGCAGAAGAAGCTGGTATGGATTTTCTTAAATTATTAGAGGATAACTAATATGAAGTTAATATCAGAATACGTTGAATCTCCATTAGAGGTTATCGTAGAAAAGACAAATGGTAAAAAGAACCTTTATATAGAAGGTGTCTTTATGCAGGCCGAAAAGAAAAATAGAAACGGCCGAATATATGAAAAAAAGATTTTAGAGAAAGCTGTTAGCAAATATGTTAAAGAACAGGTTTCTCAGGGAAGAGCAGTTGGAGAGTTAAATCATCCAGAAGGACCAACTGTAAACCTGGATAAAGTTTCACATAAAATTACGAACCTGGAATTCCAGGGAAATAATGTTTATGGAAAAGCATCAATACTTAAAACCCCAATGGGTCAAATCGTAGAAGGTTTGCTCGAAGGTGGAGTTAAGCTTGGTGTATCAAGTCGTGGTATGGGAACTCTTGAGAACAGGAGAGATGGCGCGTATGTACGGGATGACTTTATGTTAGCCTCCGTAGATATAGTCCAAGATCCCTCTGCACCTTCCGCTTTCGTTAACGGAATTATGGAAGGAGTAGACTGGATATGGGACAACGGCATTTTGAAACCTCAAGACATTGAAGAAATTGAGACTGAAATTAAACGTGCTCCAATGAAGGCTTTGCCTGAATTGGAAATAAGGGCGTTTAAAAATTTCCTCTCTAAATTATAAATTACTTTGGGAGACAAAGATATGTCTAATTTGACTAACACATATAAAAAAATAGTCGAAGGCGTCGAGCCCGAATCAGTAGAAGAAATTGCTGAGACTTTGGAAGTTGAAGTTCCTGTAGAGGAAGATCAAGTAGAAGAAGTTGTTGAAGCAACTGAAGAAGCTGAGGAAGAGCAAGTACAAGTTTCCGAAGAGGAAATTCAAGTTGATGAAGCTAAAGTAAAGGAAGATGATGACGAAGATGAAGATGAAGACGACGATGAAGAAGTCGAAGAATCTGCACCTAAGTTTGAAATGCCTAAAACTAAAGCTGGTATCATAAACGCCGCAGTCGACATGCTTAAAAAAGCACGCAAGCACGAAGCGCAAGAGCTATTCGCCAGGATGGTCAAAGAAGTTGAAGAGTCAATCGACGACGGATCAGTAGATAAAGCTATTGGAAAAGTAAAAGCAGAAAAGGATAAGTCTATTAAGGCTAAACCTTCTGATGCTTCTGCTAAACAAGAAGCTGCTGATTGGTCTGAGGACTTGGATCTTATAGTTGCTAATGAAGCAACATTATCCGATGGATTCCGTGATAAAGCCTCTGCTATCTTCGAAGCTGCTTACCAAACAAAGGTAGGTGCTGAAATAGATAGACTTGAGTCTGAATATGCGCAAAATCTTGAATCTGAAGTAAAGGAAGTCCAAGAAGGCATCGTAGAGAAAGTAGATTCATACTTGAACTATGTTGTTGAAAATTGGATGAAAGAAAATGAAGTCGCAGTACAACAAGGTCTTAGGACTGAAATTGCTGAAGAATTCATGACTTCTTTACAATCAGTGTTCAAAGAACATTATATTGAAGTTCCAGAAGGTAAAGCTGACCTGATCGACGATTTAGCTGATCAAGTTTCTGAACTGGAAGAACAGCTCAATAAAACCACTGAAGACAATATACAATTACACGAAAAAGCTCAATCTTTTGAAAGAGCGGAAATCGTGCGTAAGGCGTCTTCCGGCTTAGCAGATACAGAAGCTGAGAAACTAGCTGAACTAGTTGAAAGTGTAGAATTTGAAGATAGCGAAACTTTTGAAAATAAAGTTAATGTTATTAAAGATTCTTACTTTAAACAAGAAGTTAGCGAATCAACTGATGAATCTGATGCACTAGTAGGCGAAGATGGGGAAACACCTGTTGAATTATCTTCAAATATGAATGCGTACTCTCAAGCCTTAACTAAATTTAATAACAAATAATTGCAAACCTTATAGGGGAAAACAAAATGTTTAATGCAGACAAAAACTTAATTGAAAAATGGTCTCCAGTACTAGAGCACGAAAGCGCTCCAAGTATTGATGATCATTACAAAAAAAGTGTTACTGCACGTCTTCTTGAAAACCAAGAAGTAGCCCTACAAGAAGAAAGACAACAAAGATCTTTCAACATCTCAGAAGCAGCTGCTAACGTAACTGGATCTGGCGTTGATAATTTCGACCCTGTCTTAATCTCTCTTGTTAGACGTGCAATGCCTAATCTTATTGCTTATGATATCGCTGGCGTTCAGCCAATGAGTGGACCTACTGGTCTTATCTTCGCAATGAAATCAAGGTATTCAACTCAAGGTGGTACTGAAGCACTATTTGATGAAGCTGACACAGACTTCTCAGGTACTGGCACACATCAAGCAGATCCAACTGGATTAGCTGGTGTAACTGATGCTGATACTGACGGAACAATCGGTGATCACGATACTTTATCAACTTTTGGTTCTGGTCTACCTACAGCTACTGCGGAAGCCCGTGGTACAACTGGTGGCGCTGGTGCGGCATTTGCAGAAATGGCTTTCTCAATCGAGAAATCAACTGTAACTGCTAAATCAAGAGCTCTAAAAGCAGAATACACAATGGAATTAGCACAAGACCTTAAAGCTATTCATGGTCTTGACGCCGAAGGCGAACTAGCTAACATCCTAAGTGCAGAAATTCTAGCTGAAATCAACCGTGAAGTTGTAAGAACAATCTTATCGAAAGCTAAGCTTGGTGCTTTACAATCTTCAACTGCAACTTCTGGTATCTTTGATGTCGGAACTGACAGTGACGGTAGATGGATGGCAGAGAAATTCAAAGGCCTAATTATGCAACTCGAAAGAGAAGCTAATGTTATCGCTAAAGAAACAAGACGTGGAAAAGGTAACTATGTTATCGTTTCTTCTGACGTTGCTTCAGCTTTAGCTGCATCAGGTATGATGGATTACGCTCCTGCACTATCAACTGGTCTTAACGTTGATGATACTGGCAACACATTCGCTGGTGTTCTTAATGGAAGACTTAAAGTGTACATCGATCCATATGCAACTACAGACTTCGCGTGTGTAGGTTATAGAGGTGCAAACCCTTATGACGCTGGTATGTTCTATTGCCCATACGTTCCTTTAACTATGGTTAAAGCCGTTGGCGAAAGTGACTTCCAACCAAGGATCGGATTCAAAACTAGGTATGGCATGGTTGCTAACCCATTCGTCGGAACAGACGGAGTAGGTACTGACAGAGCTAACCCTTACTTTAGAATCTTCAGAGTTGATGACATAATGGTGTAAACCGTTTTTCGAAACAACTTATTAAAGAGGGACTTCGGTCCCTCTTTTCTTGTGTAAACTAAGATTATAAAGTATATAAATAGTACTATGAATGAAATAAAAAGAGAATATTATGATAGCTTTGTTACTAGAATGTGGTTAGATTATTGTGATGAGAATAATGATCCTATATCCGCTCCTACTAGATTAACTCATGAAGAGTACGCATCTAAATGGGGAGATTGGTTACTAGAGAAATACGACGAGAAATATGGCATTAACGGATAATAAAAACTTTCTTAGCCCAGTTGGCTATACCTTAAAAATAGATTCTGCATTTGCGAATACAGAGTATTTTTGTACTGCAGCTACATTACCTGGTATAGGTATATCATCTGTAGATACTCCTTATAAAGGGGTTAATCTAGGTATGACTGGGGATCGAATGACCTTCGAAGATTTCAGTATAACATTTAATGTTACAGAAAACATGGAAAACTATATTGAGATATGGGATTGGATTAAAAACTTAGCTACATTAAAAGAAGCCGAAAAAGATTGGAAGTATGATGCTAGGTTAATGATATTAACTTCACATAATAATCCACAAAAGGAAATAGTATTCCACGATCTTTTTCCAACCTCTTTATCAGCTATAGAGTTTAATGCTCAATCTACTGATATAGAATATGTACAGGCTTCAGTAACTTTTAAGTACTCATACTTTGAAATAATATAATTTAAGGGTTTACTTTTTAAGTAAACTGTGGTATAATAGACATTATGAATATAGAATCTTTACTCGAAATGTGGAAGAAAGATGCGCAGATAGATGAAATGGCATTAGATGAAGCATCACGCGAATCCGCAAAATTACACTCCAAATATCTTGATTTATACTCTAAATCAAAACTCAGATTAAAAAAACTAGAATTAGACTTTAAACCTTTATTGAGAGATAAGTTTCTCCATTATGGTGGTAAGTTATCCCAAGACGAATTAGATACTAAAGGATGGGAATATGATCCTTTAAATGGATTAACTGTTCTTAAAGGTGATATGGATAAATGGTATGATGCTGATCCTATTATACAGGAACATCAATTAAAGATAGCTATGCAAGAAGAAATAGTTAATGTATTAAAAGAGATAATGGATAATATAAAATGGCGTCATCAGAATATTAAGAATATGATTGAATGGCGTAAATTTACTAGTGGCATATAAAATACATGATTTTAAATATGAATGGAAGGGCAACTTCGGTCACGCTCGCGCGTGCATAGAAACAGCTTTAGATTTAATAGATCATAGTGAATATCATCTCAATATCTGGAATCATACAGATTTAACTAAAATCCCCCACCAAGAAGCTTTAATTGTTAAGCCTACTGCACCTACTTCAAAACATTTTGTGATTGATGATTTAGGTTATGCTAATAGTTCTTGTTTAGCATTTAATGAACCATTTGAAGTAGAAATGAGAGAATGGGTTGATACAGATCATAATGCAATAAAAGCTTTAATTGAAACTAAAGCTAATAAGTGGGATGATTCTGCTATACTTAAATGGCGAAAACCTAAAAACGTACCAAGAAATCATACATTAGTTATTGGCCAAATGCCTAAGGATGAAACAGTAGAAGGATTTGGATTTGGTGGACATATTAGAAAATTAGATCTAATAGTAGAAAGATTAGTTAAAGAAACAGATTATCCTATTGTAGTTAAAATGCATCCTAAGTTACAAAAGAGAGATAGATTAATAGAGAAATGGAGAACGTGGGGTGTTGATGTAAGAGAAGGATTTGAATCTATACATGATATACTACCGCGCACACGCGTAGCCATTATAGATAATAGTACTGCTGGAATAGAATGTTTGATGCACAGTGTACCTATTATAAGTTATGGTTGGCCAGAATATCATTGGGTTACAAAGAAATTACAAGTACTACCCCAACTCCCTAGGTTAGTTAAAGATTTATCATGGTATCAAAAAGAATATGCAGATAATTTTATATCATGGTATATACATGAATACCTATGTTATGATGTTAATAGTACTGAAAGAAGATTAAAAGAAATATTGGAATCATGGAAACTGTAATAGTAAATAAGGTTAATGAAACATTCTTACAAATAGAATGTGAACCTAGTACTGAAAGAGAATTATCAGAGCATTTCTGTTTTTATGTACCTGGATATAAGTTCATGCCCGCGTACCGCAACCGCGTGTGGGATGGTAAAATACGTTTATTTGATATGCGTAAAAAGACTTTATATGTTGGGTTATATCATTATTTAAAAGAATTTTGTGAAGAAAGGGATTATAGTTTAGTCTCAGATATAAATCTATTACCTGAGTATAATGATGATTTAGTAGAGGCTACGTTAGAAGAAACAACGTTACCCAGTCATATATCACCAAGGGATTACCAGTTAAACGCGCTTAGGCACGCGCTACGGAGCTCTAAATCGCTGTTATTATCACCTACAGCATCAGGTAAGTCATTAATCATCTATTTATTGGTAAAACACTACCTAAAATATAATGATAATAAAGTCTTAATTATTGTACCTACAACATCATTAGTTGAACAAATGTATAGTGATTTCTCAGAATATTCTAAAGAAGATAATACATTTGATATAGAAAAATTAGGACATAAGATATATGGTGGAGCAGATAGAACAACAGATAAAAGAATAATTATATCCACCTGGCAATCCCAACATAAGTTACAAGCTAATATGTTTAAAAATTATGGTATGGTAATAGGAGATGAAGCACATCAATTTAAAGCTAAATCCCTTACCTCTATTATGGAGAAATGTGTTAATGCACAATATAAGATTGGTACTACTGGAACATTAGATGGAACACAAACACATCAATTAGTATTAGAAGGATTATTTGGTCCAGTATTTAAAGTTACAACTACTAAAGCTTTAATGGATAGAGATGAATTAGCTAAGTTAGATATTCAAATATTATTATTAAAGTATAAAGAAGATTTCTGTAAACATATATCAAAAGCTAAGTATCAGGAAGAATTAGATTTTATTGTAGGATATACCCCCCGCAATAATTTTATCAGTAACTTAGCATTAGATCAAAAAGGAAATACTTTAATATTATTTAATTATGTAGAGAAACATGGTAAACCTCTTCATGATATGTTAAAAGATAAGATTGAAAAAGATAGAAAACTATTTTATGTTTCAGGCGAAACACCTGTAGATGATAGAGAACAAATAAGAGCTATCACTGAGAAAGAAAATAATGCAGTTATTGTTGCTTCACTTGGAACGTTTTCTACTGGGGTTAATATAAAAAGATTACATAATTTAATATTTGCTTCACCTTCTAAATCCCAAATAAGAGTATTACAAAGTATAGGTAGAGGACTTCGTGTGAGTGGAGATAGTATAAATACTACTGTATATGATATAGCTGATGATCTTCACTATAAATCGAAGAAGAATTATACCTTAGATCATGCAGCAGAAAGAATTAAAATATATTCAAAAGAAAAATTTAAATACAAAATTTACGAGATAAATATATAATATGGATAACCAATTACCTATACGTCATTTCAAATTAGTTAATGGTGAAGAACTAGTAGCTTTAATTAAAGAGAAAGATGATGGAACATTCACAATAGAAAGACCATATGTAGTAAAGAATAATCTGATTGGAGGATTTGCATTTCTACCTTGGTTCCCTTTCTCATCCCAAAAACTATTTAAAATTGCTCGAACTAGTATACTCCATCACGTTGAGATTGATGAAGATATTAAACAAGAGTATATTAAGTTAGCAACCGGAGCTTTAAAGCCTCGTGCTAAAACTCCTTTGATTAATGATGATCAGTTTATGGCTGATCTAGATGAATATATAAATGAAACTTATGATGAACTTGAACCCGTCCTTCTTGAGGAACCAAAGAAAGAAACTATTCATTAGTGTCTCTCTGTCCTTGGGACGACAATATATTATACCACACTTTTTGTCATTTGTAAACCCCCTAAATGAAATAAAAAAGGGGATTTACTTTTCAACAAAACTATGGTATAATAGAGCCTTTATGGAGAATAATTATGGCCAAACGTGCTGATGCAAAGAAAAAGCCCCACTATATCAATAACAAAGATTTCTCTCTAGCTGTTGTTGAATATGTTAAAAGTGTAAATAAAGCTAGAGAAAAAGATAAACCTGATCCTAAAGTAACTGATTATATTGCTACATCTTTTTTAAAGATCTCAGAAGGATTAAGTCATAGACCTAATTTTGTTAGGTATACATACAGGGAAGAAATGGTAATGGATGCTGTTGAAAACTGTTTAAGAGCTATCGGCAATTATAATATTGAAACCGCTACTCGTACAGGTAAACCCAATGCATTCTCTTACTTTACCCAAATATGTTATTTTGCCTTTATCAGAAGAATTGCTAAAGAAAAGAAACAGCAAGATATTAAAATGAAGTTTATTGAAAAGATGGGTATTGAGGACTTTACTCAAATGGGTATGGATGAAGCTGGTGCAGCTGAAACTATGGCATATGTTGATACTCTTCGACAAAGAATTAGTACCGTTAGAGCTAAAGATGTTGCAGTGAAAGATTTTGCTGTTAAAGAAAAGAAAAAAGAAAAAGAAAAGCTAGAACTTTTCATGGGATAATATGAAGATAGCAATATTAAATGACACGCATTGCGGTGTCCGGAACTCAAGCGATATATTCTTACAATATCAAGAACGATTCTACGAGGAGATATTCTTTCCTTATTTAAAAGAACATAATATAAAACACATACTTCACCTAGGAGATTACTATGAACACAGAAAGTTCGTTAACTTTAAAGCGCTTAATGCTAATAGGAAGCATTTTCTTGAGCCTATGCGCGATGCAGGTATTACCATGGATATTATTCCCGGAAATCATGACGTCTACTTTAAAAATACAAATGAACTGTGTAGCCTCAAAGAGCTGCTTGGCTATTTCACCTCCAATATAAACATTGTAATGAAACCAACCGTATTAGATTACGATGGTTTAGGTGTAGCAGTTATACCATGGATTAATAATGGTAACTATCAAGAGTATACAGATTTTGCTTTAAACTGTGAAGCAGATATACTAGGCGCACATTTAGAATTAAAAGGATTCGATATGATGGCAGGTATATCTAATCCACATGGTATGAATGCAGATATATTTAATAGATTCGAAATGGTCCTTACTGGTCATTTTCATACTAAATCTAGTAGAGAGAATATACATTATCTTGGTTCACAAATGGAATTTACTTGGGCAGATGTAGATGATCCTAAGTACTTTCACGTGCTGGACACCGATAAGAGGGAAATAGAGCCCGTTAGAAACCCGATAACGATATTTAAAAAGTTCGTTTATGATGACGAAACAGTGGATTATAACAATATAGATATAAGTGAATTCGAAAAAAAGTTTATAAAGGTTATTGTATTAAACAAAAATGATCTTTATATGTTTGATAAATTTGTAGATAAGCTACAGAGTATAGAAACCTATGAACTAAAGATAGCAGAGAACTTCGAAGAGTTTTTAGGCGAAAGTGTACAGGATGAAAAAGTATCCTTAGAAGATACTACAGAAATGCTCGACTCATATGTTGATGCAGTAGAAACAGACCTAGATAAGGATCACATAAAAGTGAAATTAAGGAAGCTTTATACAGAAGCTCAAAATCTCGAGGTATTATGATACAGTTTAAATCATGTAGGTGGAAGAACTTCTTATCCACCGGTAACGAATATATAGATATAAATTTAGAAAAATCCCCCACAACATTAATAGTAGGCCAAAACGGTTCAGGTAAATCTACTTTACTTGACGCTCTTTCATTCGGCTTATTTGGTAAACCACATAGAGATATAAATAAAAATCAGTTGATTAACTCAGTCAATGGTAAGAAAACTGTTGTTGAGGTAGAATTTGAAATTGGAAACAAATTATTTAAAATAGTAAGAGGAATCAAACCTAATAAGTTTGAAATATACAAAGATGGAAAAATTATCAATCAAGCATCGAATGCAAGAGATTATCAAAAGTTTCTTGAACAAAATATACTTAAACTTAACCATAAATCCTTTCATCAAATTGTGGTACTCGGAAGCTCTTCTTTTATTCCTTTTATGCAGTTACCTGCTTGGTCAAGGCGTGAAGTTATAGAAGATCTTTTAGATATTGGTATCTTCTCTAAGATGAACCAACTACTAAGAGAAAGGAATGCAAACATTAAAGATCAATTAGTTGATCTAGGGCACAGACTAGAATTAACTAAAACTAAAATGGCTTCACAAGAGAAGTACATTAAAGATCTACAAGGTATAAACAAAGATCAAATTAATCAAAAGAGAGATTCAATCCGTACGCATAAACAAGAGATTAACACTTTATTTGATGAATCTAAAAAGCTAGGAAAGAATCTCTCTGCCAGTATGGTAACTGAAGAAGGTAATTACCAGAAACAAATGGATCAGATAGCAAATATCAAATCCCATAACTTACAATTAAATAGTGAGATAAAGAAATTAGTTAAAGAAGCTAAGTTCTATGAAGATAATGATAATTGTCCAACATGCGATCAAAGTATTGAACCCGAACTTAAGAATGAAAAGATCGAATCAGTAAAAACAACAGCAGCCGAGGTACAATCTGAAAAAGAAGATTTACAAAGAAAGTTATCAGTGTTATCAACCACAACTACAGAGATCAATAAGAACCTTGATAATCTTAGAGCTAAGCAGAATAAGATTAATTCGAACAACGATTCTATATCTCTATTACAGAAAGAGATTGATAAGATACAAAAGGAAATTAATAAACTATCTGGCCAAACCGGTGATGTTAAAACAGCAAAAGATAGCTTATCTCAACTAAGAGATAATAAAGATGATCTAACAGAAGATAAGTTAAAGTATACAGAAGAAAGAACCTATAATGAAGTGATAGGGGAAATGCTTAAAGATACTGGTATTAAAACCAAAGTAGTTAAGCAATATCTCCCAGTTATGAATAGATTGATTAATGAATACCTACAGGTTCTAGACTTCTTTGTAGCATTTCATTTAGATGAAAACTTTAATGAAACCATTAGATCTAGACACAGGGACACGTTTAATTATGCATCCTTTTCCGAAGGTGAGAAACAAAGGATTGATCTGTCCCTGTTGTTTACTTGGCGTCAAATAGCCAAAATGAAAAACTCTGCAGCTACTAACCTATTGGTATTAGATGAAACATTTGATAGTTCATTAGATATAGATGGTATAGAAAGCTTAACCAAGATATTAAGTACCTTAGATTCAGATTCTAATGTGTTTATCATATCCCACAAGGGTGATGTGCTAGAGAACAAATTCCGCTCTAAAATAGAGTTCTGGAAGGATAGAAACTTCTCGAAAATCAGATAATCTGACAAATACTGACGATTTGTTACGATTTTTTTCAACTTTTTTGCATTTAGGGGGTTTACAAGGGGCCAAAAATGTGGTATAATGGTACCCATATTCAATTAAAAAGTAAGGAGTTTAATGAATCATAATAAAACAATCGCAAGGCTACTCGCAAAAGAGAACCTAACTATCCAGCACGGTAACTATAAAACCGCTTGGTTTGATATTAAAAATAGAACCCTAGGTCTTCCTCTTTGGAAAGATATGGGAAAAGATACTTATGACCTTTTTATAGGTCACGAGGTCGGTCACGCGCTATATACTCCATATGAAGGTTGGCATGATTCACCTGAGAAAATCGAAGGTGTACCAAGATCTTATATGAATGTTATAGAAGATGCACGTATAGAAAAATTCGTACAAAGAGATTATCCAGGATTAGTTGGTTCTTTTAGAAGAGGATATGCTGATCTATTAGATAGAGAATTCTTTGGTGATATAGATGATTTAGATTATGAAAGAGTTAAGCTTATAGATAAGATAAACCTAAAAGCTAAGTTAGGTAATATGGTCGATGTACCATTCAAACCTGAAGAGAAAGCTTTCTTTGATAGAGCATTTACTACTACTACATTCGAAGAGGTAGTTCAGCTTTGCAGAGATATCTTAGCTTATACCCAAGAAAATCAATCTGAGTTATTAGAGAAACCTGAGGACAACGGACCAGATCTTGAATTACCTGAAGATGGTGAACAAGAAATGGAAAATGATCCTACTAGCTCTGGTCATGATGATTATATGCCAGGAGAAGAAAATGAAGAAGAAAAAACTAACACATCTTCAAGTGAAACTTCTGATGAGGGAGAAAAAGAAGAATCAGGATCTACCTCCAATTCTTCCGATGAAGAACCTACTGAAGAAGGCCAAGCAAAAGATAGTGAAGCTAGTACAGAGCCTGAAAAAGATGAAGATACTTCAATCACTGATGAGATATTTAGAAGAGCAGAAAGAAACCTAATAGATGGTGATGAAATTCGAGGCCAAAGTCTTTATATGAGAGAACCTAATAAAGAGGCTAGAAAAGAGATACTAATATCCTATAAAGAACTAAAAGAATCCCGCGATAAAGCATGGAAGTGTTATGCTGGTGATGAAGATATGTATCAAACAGCTCTTGCAAAACATAAATCTGAATATAAATCTTATTATAAAGAAGTTAAGAAAGCTTCAAATTATGCAGTGAAAGAATTCGAAATGAGAAAAGCTGCTTACCAATGGTCAAGAGCTCAAACTGCTAAATCAGGTTCTTTGGACGTGAATAAAGTTTGGTCTTATAAAACAAACGAAGATATATTTGCTAGAGTTACACATTTAGCTGATGCTAAGAATCATGGTATGATATTATTCATCGATTATTCTGGTTCTATGTGTTCTACTTTACATGATGTTATAGATCAACTTATTCATTTGGTTGTTTTCTGCAAAACAGTTAACATACCATTTGACGTATATGCTTTTACTACTGCTAGACAAGATAGAGATCTAAGCAAATTCAGAGATGGTGAAGTTGATATGACTGGGGTTAACTTACCTCTTTTAACTAGTTCTTCTTTAAATAAAAAAGACTTTGAGGAATCATTATTCGGTCTTTATATGAGAAAGGTAACTAATGAACAAAGATGGAATTGGGATGATCCATCTCAAATAAACGAATATGCAGTAACTGGTAAAGTAGAAGAACTTGGTTCTACTCCATTAAATGATGCTTTAATAATTGGTCATAGATTGATCAAAGAATTTAAAGCTAAGCACGCAGTTCAAAAAATGAATTTGGTCGTATTATCTGATGGAGATTCAAATGGTCTTTATTCCTATACTGATCACTCATTGAATGCTGAAAAAGTAAGAACATCATATAGTGGTTCAGTCTTAGAAATCGATGGGAAACAATTAAAACATGATGGCGGAAAAGGAAGAGATCTAACATCAGTACTTCTAAAAAATATCCAAAAAAGATATAATTGCAGAACCTTAGGTTTCTTTATTTCAGATAGTCACCATGATTGGAGATCAAAGATTTGGCAAGCTTATGATGGATTTAAAGATTTTAAAGAGGTCAATAAAGAATACAGAAAGTTCAAATGTGTTTCTATTGATAATACTTTAGGATATAGCAATTTCTATATGGTAAAAGGACATGGTAATCTTTCAACAGATGCTGATGAGTTCAGTGCTACTAGTGAAGATTCTATAGCTAAGATTAGAACTTCGTTTAAAAAGTTCTCTTCTTCTAAGAAGAATAACAAGACGATTTTAACGAACTTTGGTAAGGCAGTAGCTTAATGGGTTATATCCTTATGAGAAAAAAGTATAAAAAAAGTTCAAAAAGGGGGTTTACAAAGGCCCAAAAGTGTGGTATAATGGTACCCATATTCAATAAAACTGAGGAGTTAATTTAATTATGAATGATATGAAAAAATCCACCGAGATAATACTGGAAGAACTCGTAAAAAGAAATCCAGATTCAACTGAGTTTAAAACTCAACAAATCACTTCAACTGCTGCTGATCTAGGCTATAAAAAGTCTGATTACTTACCTTTGATAAACGGTGAGTTTAGATCTAGAGTTGGTTGGTATAACCTAGCACATTTGGTTGAACCTCTAAGACAGGAACAATCTAATGTTCTTCCTTTACCAACACAAGCGGTAGCGATGGCACCACAATCAGTGGTTAATAAAGAAAGAACCTTCGCAGAAGTTGATTCAACTTTCGTAGCTTGGGGAGCTTACGCTGATATAATAAAAGTTATCAAATCAGAAATGTTTTATCCAGTTTATATATCTGGTCTTTCTGGTAATGGTAAAACCTTTATGGTCGAGCAAGCAGCTGCTAAGCTTAATAGAGAATTCATTAGAGTTCAAATCAATCCAGAAACGGATGAAGATGATTTACTTGGTGGATTTAGATTAGTTAATGGTGAAACAGTATTCGCCAAAGGTCCAGTACTAAAAGCAATGGAGAATGGAGCTATCCTTCTTCTTGATGAGATTGATAGAGCCACTAACAAGATCATGTGCTTACAAGGTATCTTGGAAGGTAAACCAGTACTAGTTAAAAAGACTGGTGAGGTTGTTAAGCCAGCTAAAGGTTTCAATGTTATAGCTACTGCGAACACTAAAGGTAAAGGTTCCGATGATGGAAGATTTACAGCAGCTTCTATAATCGATGAAGCTTTCCTAGAAAGATTTACTATATCAGTAGATCAAAAGTTTGCTTCTCCATCAGTTGAGAAGAAAATTCTTAATAAGCATTTTGATAAGTTCGGTGCTTCTGATCCTGAGTTTACAGATAAGCTTATTGATTGGGCTGATATTATTCGTAAAACATTCTACGATGATGGTGTTGATGAAGTTATTTCAACTAGAAGGCTTTGCCATATAGTTCAAACTTACTCTATCTTTAAAGATAGAATGAAAGCTATCAACCTATGTATTAATAGATTCGATGATGATACAATCGAAGCTTTCTTAGATCTTTATACTAAGGTCGATTCTGGAGTTAATATGGATCTCGAAAATGAGCATCCAGATTATGATCCTGAAGAAAGAGCTAACGAGGAATATAATGACAAAATCTAAAGAGGTCTATAGAATAGACTATAAGTTTAACGAAGGGGAGCTGGTAAGACAGCTCCGCGATTACATTGATAATACCTATGATTCACATTATAGCAAAAACAAATTCCAATCTACGGAATTTATTGTTGATTGTGGACATGGGATAGGGTTTGCTATAGGTAATATTCTTAAATACGCACAGCGTTATGGAAGAAAAGGATTACCCGAAGATCATAGGTCTGATCTTATGAAAGTATTACACTATGCGATTATTGCGTTATCAATTCATGATGAGGAAAATGATAATGCAAATAAGTAAAGAAACGTTAGAAGTACTAAGCAACTTCGCCTCGATTAATCCTAATATATTGATTAGTCCAGGTCAACAGCTTAAAACAATTGCTGAAGCCAAAAACATTATGGCATCAGCCGAGATTACTGAGGACTTTCCGCAGGAGTTTGGGATTTATGATTTACATGAATTCTTGTCTGTGCTTGGGTTAGTGGATGATCCCAACCTAGACTTTAGCGATGATAGCGTGAAGGTCCTTGGTTCAGGTGCCAATGTTAAATATTTCTATTCACAAAAAGAAATGTTAACTACACCTGAGAAAGAAATCAATATGCCAGATCCTGAACTATCGTTCAATATAACAATTGATCAAATGGATAGTTTACGCAGAGCATCATCAGTGTTAGCTCATGATGAGTTATTAATCACTGGTGTTGATGGAGTTATTAAAGCTGAGGTATATGATCCTCAGGATAAAACTTCAAATGTATTTAGTTTAACCTTAGATGAAACTAATGCTTGTACTAAGGCATTTAAATTCATCTTTAGTATACCAAATCTAAAGCTCTTTAAAGGAGATTACTATGTGAATATAAGTTCTAAGTTAATCTCATATTGGACAAATTCAGATTATCCAATAAATTATTTTATAGCTTTAGAGAACGGATCACAGTTTGACGTATAAATACATGTATAAGAATTTCTCATTTAATTATGAGGATAAGGTGGAAGGTGCGAATGATCGGCCTTCCGGAATTAGTCTACTTGCAAGGAGAAAAAAATGACTGAAGAAGTAGTAAACCAAGAGCAAGGCCAAGCTCCAGGGTTATCCCTCCAAGACATCGCAACAGCCGTGCAGATTATTGATATCTGTTCGAGGCGTGGTGGATTCGAAGGTAACGAATTGGCTGCAGTTGGTGGCTTAAGAGAAAGATTTGTTTCTTTCGTTCAAGCTAACACAGCTAAAGATGGTGAAGCACCACAGGGCGAAGTCCCAGTTGCTGAAGCCGAAGAAGATTCAGTAGAATCTTAATTGATCGGGGGAGTATATCTCCCCCACATTATTATATAGGAAACATTATGGAAACAAGTGAAAAGCACAGATTATTAACAGCCTTAAAGAAAGGCACGGTTACGGTCACCTTTCAAAAGATCGACACAGGCGAACTCAGAGTTATGCCTTGTACCCTCAACCCCGTAGTTCTAGAAGCTAATGAAGCTCCAATAAACTTCGATAAGATATCCGCAGATGATATGGAACATTTTCCAGTATGGTCTTTGGATAAGAATCAATGGAGAAGTTTTAGATTAGATACTGTGAAAGGTTGGGAGGTTCTAGGTGAATGAATTTCTCTGGGTAGAAAAGTATAGACCTCAGCTCATACAAGATTGTATATTACCTAATTCAATAAAGAAAACTTTCGAAGATATTGTTAACGGAGGTGAACTGCACAATATGCTTCTCACCGGCACAGCCGGCACAGGTAAAACTACAATTGCAAAAGCACTTTGCTATGAGCTCGGTTTAGATTACTTAATGATTAACGGATCAGAAGAATCCGGAATTGATACACTAAGAACAAAGATAAAACAATTCGCATCAAGCGTATCTCTTTCGGGTGGATACAAGGTGGTTATACTAGATGAAGCTGATTATCTAAACCCCCAGTCCACCCAACCTGCTCTCAGAGCATTCATGGAAGAATTCTCTTCGAATTGTAGATTCATTCTTACGTGTAATTTTAAGAATAGAATTATTGAACCACTACATTCAAGATGTGCAGTGGTAGAATTTAATATCCCTAAAAAGGATATGCCAGAATTATGTATGGAATTCCTTGATAGGTGTTGTTACATTTTAAATTGTGAAGGACCAATTACATATGATAAAGAAGTTATAGCTGAATTAATATTGAAACACCAACCAGATTGGCGTAGGGTTATTAATGAATTACAAAGGCATTCAGCTTCAGGTAAAATTGAATCAAGTATATTAATACATCAGATAGCGGATTCAGCTATCGTAGATTTAATTACTTACCTTAAGACGAAGAACTTTAAAGCTATGAGACAATGGGTAGCAGACAATATGGATGCTGAACCAGCTTCAATCTTTAGGAAGTTATATGATGCTATGAATGATAGGGTTGAACCTAAATCGATTCCACAATTAGTATTAATATTAGCTGATTATCAATATAAGAATGCTTTTGTTGCAGATCATGAATTGAATATGGTTGCATGTTTAACAGAAGCTATGACACAGGTACAATTTAAATGAAACAAGACGATACAGTAAAGATATTAGAAAAGAATGTAAGAGATCTACAAAGCCAATTAGTAGAATGCCATAAGAGGGTTGCAGAACTAAATGATATGGTTAATAAATTACATAAACTTAATACTGAACAACAAGCACAATTGAGTTATTATAAGAATGAATCCATTTGAGTATGTAAAAGCAATCAATACCACCAAGAAAGATATAATGGTGGATGATATAGCTGAGAAAGATTACAATGCTTTTATGGTGAACAGATCTTTATCTAATTTCCAAGATACTATATTATATGCAAATCTAATGAACCAATATCATCATCTAGATGCGCGTCTTCAATTTGATTTTTTCATAAATACTATAAAGAAGAAAAATAGATTCTCTAAATGGTTAAAACCGCTCAATTATGAGAACTTAGAGATAATAAAGGAATATTATGGGTATAGCAATGAGAAAGCTAAATCCGTTTTATCATTACTAAATAATAATCAAATTGAAGATTTGAAGAGAAGGATTTATAAAGGTGGAAGAACAAAACAAACCAGTTAACGATTGGGTTCCTGCGGACATGCTGGAAATCACATTAAACGAACCCGATGACTTTCTTAAGGTAAGAGAGACATTGACAAGAATAGGAGTAGCTTCTAGAAAAGATAATAAGCTATTTCAATCATGTCATATCTTACATAAACAAGGACGTTATTTCATAGTACATTTCAAAGAATTATTCTTATTAGATGGGAAACCTTCCAATCTAGTGGAGAATGATGTGCAGCGTAGGAATACTATCGCTACACTATTAGCTGATTGGGGATTAGTTACAATTATTAATCCTGAGTTAGCAAAGGATATAGCACCACTTCGTCAGGTTAAGGTAATATCTTACAAAGACAAACATATGTGGGAACTATGTCCAAAATATAATATAGGTAATTCTCAAAGTAAAGAGTAATTACGTATAAATATATACTGAGGAACGCCGAGGGTCGGGTTCCCAATAACCTTGCTATTTAATAGGAGGAAATGAAAATGGTAAGAAACACAATGAACGTACCACGTTCACTATTCGTAGGCTTTGATAGTCTATTCGATGAGTTGGAGAGAATTCATTCTTCAGCTAGATCAAACGATAACTATCCACCACATAATGTGGTTAAGATCGATGAGGAGAAGTTCCTAATTGAGTTAGCTTTAGCTGGCTTCAAGAAAGAAGACATTCACGTTGAAGTTAAAGATGGTATTCTTAAGATCAAAGGCGAAATGAGTAATGACGATCGTGAGTTCGTATACAAAGGTATTTCATCCCGCAAATTTGAGAAGAGCTTCCGCCTCTCAGAGTTCTGCGTAATAGATGGTGCCGATTTCGAGGATGGTATACTCGTAGTTTACGCTAGAGTAGAACTTCCAAAAGAAAGGCGTCCAAGGAAGATCGATATAGGATCTACTGGGGCATCAACAAAGAAATCATTTAATATAAAATGATGAATTAGAGAAACCTAGTAGAAAAGTTTAACTTATTTACTAGGAGATTGAAATGGGCTACATTAGAAAGCACAAGCAATCAATTAGATCCGGTTTCGAATTCATCTTAATCCTTACCCTAACTATAGGGGTAGGACCAGGATTATTATTCTTAGCTGGACTTAATTAATATCAGTGAACCCCTAAGAAATTAGGGGTTTACATTTGACTTGAACTATGGTATAATAGACACATTATGAATTTTTATACGAACGTATCTCGTTATGGCAATATGTTACTCTATCGTGGAGTAGAAAATGGCAAACGAGTCCAAAAGAAAATCAAATACAAACCTACACTCTACGTAGGAACAAACAAAGCAACCAAATGGAAATCCTTTACTGGGGTTCCTGTTGCTCCTGTCCAATTCGAATCTATGAGAGATGCTAAGAATTGGATTAAAGAAAACGAACATGTAGCAGGTAGGCATATCTTCGGTAATACCAGATATCAATCCTGCTTAATTAATGATCTATTCCCAGGTGAAATAGAATTCGATAGAAACCTAATCAATGTTACTTCAATTGATATTGAGGTTCAATCTGATGATGGATTTCCTGAGCCTGGTCCAGCATTAAAAACTGTAACAGCTATTTGTCTTAAAAATAATATTGATAACACTTATTATGTTTGGGGCTTAGGTGATTATAATGTAGATGCTTCTTATATGAAAACCAATCGTGTGGTCTATAAGAAATGTGTAGATGAAAAAGAATTACTAATTGAATTTATTAATCACTGGGCTACACCTTCACATACACCTGATATTGTTACTGGTTGGAACTCTAAGTTCTTTGATATACCTTATCTGGTTAATAGAATTAGAAGAGTATTTGGTCCAGATCTTGGCGAAGAGAATATTAAAAAGCTTTCCCCTTGGGGCATGGTCGAACGAAGAGAAGCTAGAATAGCATACAAATCGATGAATCGAGATGAAACATATGAATTCCAGGGAATATCCCAAATGGATTATATGGAAGTTTTTAAGAAGTTTGGCTATGCCTATGGGCAACAAGAATCATATTCTCTTAATAATATTGCTCACGTAGTACTTGGTGAAACTAAACTATCCTATGAAGAACATGGTACATTGTATAACTTATACCAAGCTGATCACCAAAAGTTTATTGATTATAATATTAAAGATGTAGAATTAGTAGATCGATTCGAAGATAAAATGGGATTGATTACTCTTGCTCTTACTATAGCATATCGTGGTGGTGTTAACTATAATGATGTGTTTGGTACTACTGCAATTTGGGATACAATCATACATCGTGATTTATATGCTGATAATATTATCATGCCATTCCCGAAAGATCCCCAAGAGAAAACAACTTATGCTGGTGGATATGTTAAAGATCCTCAGATAGGTTTACATAATCATGTAGTTAGCTTTGACCTTAATTCACTGTATCCTTCCCTAATTATGCAATACAATATGTCACCTGAAACTATAGCTAACGGAGAAATGGTTAATGTTGATGTAAATTCTATGCTTGAAGGTAAGCAAAAAGTATACAAAGATGGTTATGGATTATGTGCTAATGGCCAATACTTCCATACTGAAAAACAAGGTGTACTTCCTAAGATCGTAGAAGAAATGTACAGTGAACGGGTAGAAGTTAAAAAGCAAATGTTGGATTCACAAAAAGAATTACAAAAAGCTGATCCGGAAGATAAGCAAGAAATCTATAGAATACAAAGAGATATATCTCATGCAGAAAATAGACAAATGGCAATTAAGATTCTTCTTAATAGTTTATATGGTGCTCTAGGTAATCGTTATTTTAGATTCTTTGATCAAAGAATTGCTGAAGGTATTACTTTATCTGGCCAATTGATTATCCGTTGGGGTGAACAATCTATTAATAGATACCTAAATAAGCTGCTTCAGACCAACAGAGATTACGTCTTAGCAATCGATACCGATTCCCTATATATTGGGTTAGGTCCATTGGTAGAACAGTTTAAACCAAGTAATCCAATTGACTTCTTAGATAATGTATGTAAAGAATTAGAAAAAGTATTCATTGATTGCTATGAAAACATCTATCAAAGATATGGTGGTATTGAAAATACAATGGTTATGGGTAGAGAAGTTATTGCTGATAGAGGAATATACTTAGCTAAGAAAAGATATATTCTAAATGTAGTTGATAACGAAGGTGTTAGATTTAAAGTTCCAAAGATTAAAACAATTGGTGTTGAAGCTAACAAATCATCTACACCCGAAGCTTGCCGTAAAGCTTTAATAGAAATGTTTAAAGTTATTATCAGTAAAGAAGAAATAGATGTACAAGAAGCTATAGCTCAATTCAAATCTCACTTCTTTACTTTACCCCCGCACGAGATAGCTTTTCCAAGAGGGGTAAATAATATAACAGGATTCGAAGATACGATCACTTATAAGAATCAAGCTGGTGAAACTATAACCAACAAAACTTATAAGAAAGGAACACCAATACATGTTCGTGGATCCTTACTTTATAATTGGCAAAGAGAGAAATTGAATTTGATGAAATATCCTAACCTTAGAAATGGCGATAAGATCAAATTTACATATCTTACAACCCCAAATCCAATCAAAGAAAATGTTATTGCATTTCCAGACTATTTGCCGGAGGAATTCGGATTACATGATTATGTTGATTATGAGATGCAATTCCAAAAAACTTTCATCGATGCTATATCCCCTATCCTTAATGCAGTAGGTTGGCATCCTGAGAAGGTTTCTACGTTAGAGGATTTCTTTGGATAAAGGGGGTTTACATTTAATTAAAACTGTGGTATAATATACCCATTGAGGAAAAAATATGAAAATAAAATTATTAAGATTAACATCAGGTGAAGAAATTATAGCTGAAATAGCTAATACATCTGAAGATAGTTATCTAATCAAAGATGCTATTGTTATGATACCAGCTGGTGAAGGTAGAATAGGTTTTATGCCTTTCTTACCTTATACTGAAGCTAAAGATGGAATATCAATTAGAAAACAAGATGTTATGTTTATTGTTGATCCAATAGAAGATTTAATAGATCAGTTTAGACAAGCTAGATCTGGAATACAAACACCACCAAAAGGAATTATTACAGGATGAGTTGGGTAAAAGATATAGAAGATATGCAGGATAAATTCGGCGTTCGTAAATGGGTAGAAGATCCTAAAAATAAAGAACACCTTAAAACCTTCCTAGATTTTAGAATTGATTTTATAAGAGAAGAACTAGAAGAAACAGAAGCAGCCTTAGTTAATATGGATGGAGAAGAAATAGTTGATGGACTAATTGATTTATGCGTAGTAGCTATTGGAACACTTTTGGCATTCGGTGTTGATGCCGATAAAGCTTGGGACGAAGTTCATAAAGCTAATATGTCAAAAGAAATAGGAATTAAGAAAGAAAGACCTAATCCTTTAGGACTTCCAGACTTAGCCAAACCAGAGGGTTGGCAACCTCCTTCACATAAAGGTAACCATGGGGATCTCACTAACAATATTCGATAGTATATACGATAACAAAACTGTAAAACGTATGGACTATGAATCATTCGAGCAATTCGAATCGGTTCTCTATAGATTAGCTGAAGGAAATAAATATGAAAAGAAAGCTGATGCACCGCTTATTAGTCCGGCTATATATAAACCTGACACGACTCGGGCGAACGAGAATGTTCTTGCTTGGGGTGGTTTTGGTATTGTGGACGTTGATGATTTCAGTGGTGATATAAAGGAGATAGAAAAGAAATATGAAACTTATAAGTATGTTTGTTATAGCACTGCAAGCAGTAGCGTTAACAGCCCTAAGTTTAGGCTTGTCTTTCCTCTTAATAAATTTATTGATAAAACTGATATCAAGCATTTTTGGTACGCATTAAATAAAGAGATAGGAGATATAGCAGATGCCCAAACAAAAGACCTCTCACGTATGTATTACGTTCCCTCAAAATACAAAAACTCATTCAACTTCATATTCTCCCACGATGGAGAAATTATGGACCCAGATGAAATTATGGCAAAGCACAAATACATCGTACCATCTGAAAACTTTTACGATAGACTTCCAGATGCCATTAAAAAAGGATTAATGGAACATCGTAAAGGTCAATTAACAAATACAGATATATCATGGACAGGATATAAAGATTGTCCGTTCGTTAATCAAAAGAAAATCCAACAATATAAAGGTTTAAATGAAGGTTGGTATTATGCAATGTATCAATTGATGGTATCAATAGCTGGTAATGCTATAACTAAAGGTTATCCAATTACAGCAAAAGAAATAGAATTTATAATTAGAGATTTAGATTCAGAAACAGGGAATTGGTATGTTAAAAGACCAATTAGCAAAGAAGCAGAACGAGCTATTGAGTTCGTATTTAGGAAAAACATTTAATGGAATTATTATTTTATATGGGTATGTTATTTTGGGGATTTTATCTCTTAGTAACTGAAGATATTGAAGATGTTAAAAGAGATTTTGGGATTAAAGATTAATGGATTTTAATACAATATTTGCTATCATTCTAACTATTTTAGCAGGGTTTGTGGTATATATGCAGCTTCATGTTATGCGAGAACAACGTGAGAAAAGACATATACCATTATTTTGGGAAAAAAAGAAATGAGGGGCTGTAGCTCAGTAGGGAGAGCGACTGGTTTGCATCCAGTAGGTCGTAGGTTCGATTCCTATCAGCTCCACCAAAACTTATGAATATTGAATTAGCATTATTACAAAACAGACAATGTGTATATGGAACATACGCAGAAGTAGAAGCATATGCAGAAGAAATAGATTCATGCGTAGAAAGATATTTGGATCACGTAAATCCTTCAACAGTTCAAAAGAATTTTGAATATGTAGGAAAAGGATCTGATCCTTATGCAGTAGCAAAACAATTCTATGAATTAGATGAAGAAGGGTTTGCTATAGGTGTTAAAAAGTACAAGGAGAAATTTTGAATAAGAATAGAAAATGGTTTGATATAATATGTGGAACATTAGTTTTTATTGCACTAATATTAGTAGCAAATAAAGCATGGGGATATGATGAGGACGGAGGAAGATATTGCTTAGCACAAAATATTTATTTTGAAGCTGGTAATCAACCATTCTCAGGTAAAGTAGCAGTAGCAAATGTTACAATGAATCGTGTAGATGATTTACAATTCCCAAATGAAATATGTGATGTAGTATATCAAACAAAAGAATGGAAAGAATCTTGGAGAGGTACAAAGATACCAGTAAGAGGACAATGCCAATTTAGTTGGTTCTGTGATGGTAAATCAGATGAACCTAAAGATTCAATTACATGGCTAGAATCAATTAGAATAGCCGATTTAATATTACAAGAAAATGTTATTGATATAACAGATGGTGCATTATATTACCACGCAGATTATATCTATCCATATTGGGCTGATCATCTAGAAAGATTAGTTCAAATTGAAGCACATATCTTTTATAAATAGAATTAGAGGAATAAATTATGCCAAGAAAGAGTAAAAATAAAACAATTAGAAAGGTAGCTAAAGAAACTAAAGTTTCTGAATCAGCTGTACCACAATCTGAAGTTACTAAAACAATTAAAATTAGAAAAGAAACTACCCCATATGAGGAACTTCAATTCCTAGGTGAGTGGTTAGCTCAAGAATATTTAAGTGTAGAGCTTAATTATAATCCTCTAGAAGAACATCATCCAACTAGGAATAATAAATTACAAGCATGTGATGGAAAAGATCCTAATGGAAGATCTGTAGAAATTAGAACTATGAAAAGATCTGGAACTAATTTCGTATTATCTAAAGATGATCTTAAAGCATTTAAGGAAGCTGAAAGAAGTGTTATATGTGAATATACCAATGCTAATACTATTGGAATGTGGGAAATTACAAATATATCTATTCAAGAAAAGAATAAAGAGCTAAGGCTTCCTGTTAAACAATTACAATTATTACTCTCTTTCGACAATCAAGAGTTTGCCGAAAAGATGAGAGCTAAGGGGTAAAACATGTACGAGTATATGGCAACAATAACAAAAGTAGTAGATGGGGATACAGCTAAGGTAGATGTAGATCTAGGATTTGGTATGTCTTATAAGAATCAAACAGTAAGGTTCTTTGGGATTGATACTGAAGAATCTAGAACAAGAGATCTTACAGAAAAATGGTATGGTAAACTAGCTGCTCAATTTGTAAAAGATAGATTGATTGTTGGAGAAAAATATAAAATGACAACAGCAATCGATAAAGGAAAGTTCGGAAGAATATTAGGAACTTTTTATTGTGAAGATGAAAATGGTGAATATAACCTTAATGAAAGAATGGTTGAATTGAATCATGCGGTAGCATACTTCGGTCAATCAAAAGAAGATATTCAGGAAGGTCATATGGCTAATAGACAAAGATTAGCACAAAGGGGTTTACAACCAGAGTAAACTGTGGTATAATACACTATATTATGATTGAAAAATTTGGAATAACTACAAAAGAAACCTTCGACGACAAAATATTAACCCAAGAAAGTTTACAGTGGATTGAAGAAGAATCCTCTCGAATAGCTTCAGGAGTTATAGAAGGTAATGTAAGCCGGAATTCTTTAACTGGCAAATATAGAACGTATGAAGATATTAAATCAGATGCCAAAAATGGATTAGTAGCTGAAGCTTATCTTATACAAGAATATAACTATACAGATAATCCAAAAAGATTTCATGATATAATTACACCAGAAGGTATAGAAGTTGAAATCAAAACTTATAATGGGCATTCAATTGCAACCCGATATAACCAAATTTTAAGACTGGAATCACGTAAAACAAAATACCAACATGTTCTTATGTTTAAAAGAACTGATGGGGTTTATACGTTTGATTCTTATTGGAAACATAATAATGATACTAGATTGTATGAGGAAGTGAAATGGGGAAATTCAACACATTAAAAAAGTTTAGCACATCAGATGTGCGAACTGCAATGATTTATTCAAGAGATGAGATACCTGAAGATTATCATGGTAAAGATGTTATTATAGGTGAATGGTTAGGAGAATTATTCCATACACTTACAGATCAATACTATACCCAAAGTATGAGATCTCAATACTATTATCCAGATGTAAAACCAGAAGGTGGATTCGATAAACACATTTGTCCAGGTCACTGGCAAGGTTATAGATGGGCAGTTCAAAACTTTACTGATTACGGAGATTGGGTTTTAGATCCAACAGTTGGTACAGGAACAGCGGTTGTAGAATCTATTAACCACAACAGAAATGCTATAGGAATAGAATTAGAATTCTCAGAGATTACAAGAAGAACAATACAAACACAATATGATCGTGCTAATGAAGTTGGAAGTGTAGTTCCTTTAGGTAAGGGAACAATAATAGAAGGTGATGCTAGGGATCTAGATGATCATGTTGGTGATCAAATGTTTGATATGATTATCAATGGAACACCTTATCCAGTTCTTGGAGGAGGTCAATCAGATGCACCAGAAAGAGGATATACCTCTGCAGGAAGAGGAGCAACAATTCAATATCAAAAGGATAAAAACGTTGGAGTATTAAAAGGTCAAGTATACTGGGATACGATCTTAGCAATCTATTCAGCTGCTATAAATAAACTAAAGCCCGGTGGAAAATTTATTACTCTTATCAAAGATCCAACTCAAAACAAAGAACCATATCTTTTACATAAAATGGTAGCTGATATGCTCATGGAAAATCTTCCAGTAAAACCTTATGGAACATTTGTTCATAGACATTTACCACAAACATTGTTTATGAATACATATCCAAAAAGATACCCCGAAGTGAACTTACCCCTATACCAAACTGGAACTGTACTAGAAAAAATATAGGGTTTACAAATGGTCAATTATGTGGTATAATAGACCTAAAGGAAAATATTATGAAACCATTAAATATATTAAAAAATGCTGCTGACTTAATTGTCAGTAAAGGCAATGATTACCAAAATCCTAAATCTAGGATTCGCCAAGCAGATTATTATCCAAACGGTGCTCAAACCATTTTAGATATAATGACCGGTAAAGTTAATCGTATGCATTCTGTTTTAGATGCTATGCGAGATGATGAAAACTATGTAGAGAACTTTGAATCACTTCACGATTCAGCAGTAGATCTAATTAACTATGCAGCTTTCTTTGCTGCTTATCTTGATTATGATATTGATGGACAAGATCCTAGTCGAGATATATTCAACAGGATTAAAGATATTGAAAGCGAAAGATCTTAAAGAAGGGTTATATCGACTTCGTGAGAAATTACTTAACGAAGGATATATTATTGAAACAGAAAGATGGCAAGGTGGTACTGATCATCCTGCTTTCTTAGAAATACTACATGCTGATATGGTTTGTCCAATGTCAGATACAGCTGAAGAAGCAAATGATTTATTAGGAGCTGTTCAACCATGGGCAGATGAACACTTCGAAGAAAGAGTTGGTGGTATACCTTGTAACCCACCGCCAAGTCATGTACACTGGTTAAAAGATACAGATAAATATTTAATGGATGAAGCATTTTCTCATTCTTATCCAGAAAGAATGTGGCAAGATACAGAACAAATGGGTGTTAGATTTAATATTGCTAATCTAAATACTGCAGTAGAATTACTTAAAAAAGAACCTACAACAAGACAATGTTATATACCAATATGGTTTCCAGAAGATGGTACGGCCGCTCTCGCGGGCGAACGCGTCCCGTGCACGTTCGGGTGGCACTTTATGTTACGAGATAATAAATTACATTGCGCGTACCACATGCGCTCGTGCGATGTTATGCGTCATTTACATAATGATTTATATTTTGCTAATAGATTATGTTTATGGTTAATAGAACAAACAGGATTAGATGCAGTACCTGGTACTATACACTTTAGTGCTAGTTCTTTACATTGCTTCGAAGTAGACAAATATTCTTTAAATCAAATAGTAAACGGATAATGTGCGGATTTATAATACACGAAAAAACAACTAAAGAAAACTCTTTACAAAAAATAGGACAAATGTCCTACAGAGGATTACCTGAATATGTAGGGTATCAACATTGGAAAGGTTATGATATGGCTCATACATCTTTACCAATGGTTGATCCAGATCCTAAGATTTCTATTCAACCTATACAAGATCATCCGTGGGAATCTCCTTCAATGTTCGTTGGAGAAATATTTAATTGGAGAGAGTTCGGTGATTTTGAAAATGATGCTTATATGTTACATCGGGTATTTAAAGAAAACCTAGCTGAAAATGGTAGTTTAAATATACCACACGTACATGATATCTGGCATTATTTTGATGGTTTCTGGTCTTTTATTACCTTTATTGAAGATCAACCTATTATATTTACAGATTTCTTAGGAATTAAACCTGTTTATTATAGAGCAGATCAATTTGCAGCAGCATCAGAACCAAGGGTATTACTTTCATATGGAGAAGTTACACCAAACTATTTACATCTTTCAAATGTAATGAAATGGGGTTATGATCCAACAGGTGGAACACCTTGGAATGAAATCAGGCAATTAAAAGCAGGACATTTTCTTTATAAAGGTAAAGAAGTATGTTATTGGGATTGGAATAAAGTTCCTTTAATGAATCTCAGAGATGATTTAAGTCAGGCAGTTAATCTAAGATTAGGTGGATTTAGAGATGCTAGTATCTTATTAAGTGGTGGATTAGATTCATCTATCATATATGGATTAATAAAAGAACAAGGATTACATATAACCCCAATACATGTAAACAATCATGAACATAATTATGCAGCTTTAGTTGCAGGTGATGATAAGTTAGTTGAAGTTAATTTAAATAATGTTGGTGATTATGAAGCAGTAGAAATACATCAAAGTCCTGTAGATTTAGGATCAGTTAAACCCCAAATAGCTATGGCTAGAGAATTAGATAATTTAAATTTTAGAAATGTTTTAACTGGTGATGGTGCTGATGAATTATTTGGTGGGTATAGTAGAGCAAAAGATTATGATAGCCAATTAAGTGATGTATTCTTAGAATTACCTTATTATCATTTACCTAAATTAGATAGAACTATGATGGAACAAACAGTAGAATTACGTGCACCATTCTTAGCTCCATCAGTTATTTGCCACGCATTAAATACACCATATGCAGAAAGGAATGGTGAAAAGAAAGTATTAAAGAAAATATTTGCTGATCTAGTACCAGACGAAATTCTTGATAGAGAAAAGCATGCACTCAAAACAGACCAAATAAGGAAGGATCCTATGAAACAAAGACAAATCAATATGACAATTTGGAGAGATTTAAATGGGTTCTAATACGAAATACGATCACAGATATTTAGATTTAGCCAAGTTCTTTTCTACATGGTCGAAAGACCCGAGCGCGCAGATAGGCGCGGTCGCGATAGGAGATAAAGGTCAAGTATTAGCCCAAGGGTATAATGGATTTCCTAGAAAGGTAGAAGAAACAGAATTAAGATTAAATGTAAGAGAAACAAAATACAAATATGTAGTTCATGCTGAAATGAATTGCATATACAATGCTTCATATAATGGAGCTAATTTAGATGGTAGCACGATGTACGTATACGGACTTCCCGTATGTCATGAGTGTGCAAAAGCCATTATTCAAGTTGGTATAAAAAGAGTAGTTATACCATTTGATCATTTCACTAAGGTACCTGAGAGATGGATGGAATCTATCAAACTATCTCAAGGTATGTTTAATGAAGCTGGAGTCGAATATGATTCCATTTAGGGGGTTTACTTTTGTCCAAAAGTGTGGTATAATAGACCCTATTATTAACCAATCTAACGGAGGATATATATGTTAGGTGTAAATGAACAGTTTCCAGAGTTTGCTATGAATGTAGTTAAACCCTATGGAAACGAAATGACAAGTATAACTGAAGAAGATCTTGAAGGATCTTGGACAGTAATATACTTTTACCCAAAAGATTTTACATTCATTTGTCCTACTGAGATAGCTGAATTCGATGGAATTCCAGCTGAAGAAGCCAGAGTTATTGGTATCTCAGGAGATAATGAATTCTGTAAAGTTGCTTGGAAAGAAACCAATTCAATGATTAGTGATATTAATCATGAGTTAGGTGCAGATTGTGGTTTAAATTTAACAAACGATTGTGGAATTGTAGAGCACGATGAAGGTGTAGCATTAAGAGCAACATTTATCTTAGATGAAGATAATGTAGTAAAATATGCTCAAGCTAATGCCTTAGATACAGGTAGAAATGCTAATGAAGTTTTAAGAACTTTAAGAGCACTCAAAGCTGGTGGGCTAACCGGATGTAGTTGGAACCCAGGGGAGGAGTTCGTTGCCTAGTGTTGATCTAAGACCTCGAAAGAGGCATCCCCGGGATAAACGTCCAGCTAGACCTATGCCCTTTGATGTTGCATTACGTAAGTTTAAAAAGCAATGTGAAAAAGCTGGAATTGTACAAGAAGTTCGAAGAAGAGAATACTTTGAAAAACCTTGTCAAAAAAGGATTAGGAAAAAAGCAGAAGGAAGAGCTCGCTGGAAAAAGAAAGAAGCTTCAATGGCATTAAGACCTGAAAGGAGGTACTGATATGGGTGTAATGGATAAACTTAAAAAGAATTCAAAGATTAAAACAACAGATGTTTTAGCTGATTCTTTATTCTTTAAAGATGTGGATCAAATAACAACCTCAGTGCCTATGATAAACGTTGCTTTATCTGGTGATAAAGATGGCGGATTATCTGCAGGGTTAACTGTGTTAGCTGGTCCTTCAAAACATTTTAAAACATCATTTGCGTTATTAATCGCAGCTGATTATTTAAAAAAGTATGATGATGCTGTATTATTATTCTACGATTCAGAATTTGGTTCACCCCAAAGTTATTTTGAATCATTTGGAATTGATACTAATAGAGTATTACATACTCCTATCACTGATGTTGAACAACTTAAGTTTGATCTAGTTAATCAACTAGAAGCATTAGAAAGGAAAGAAAAGGTAATTGTTATAATAGATTCTATCGGTAATTTAGCATCCAAAAAAGAATTGGAAGATGCTTTAAATGAAAAATCGGTAGCTGATATGTCAAGAGCCAAGGCGCTAAAAGGATTATTTAGAATGGTCACACCATATTTAACTATGAAAGATATTCCTCTTTTAGCTGTTAATCATACCTATCAAGAGATGGGACTGTTTCCAAAAGCTATTGTGAGTGGAGGTACTGGTATCTACTACTCAGCTGATAATATATGGATTATTGGAAGACAACAACAGAAGAAGGGAACAGAAGTTACAGGATATAATTTTGTTATCAATGTTGAAAAATCGAGATTTGTTCGAGAAAAGTCTAAGGTTCCTATTGGAGTTTCTTGGAATGGTGGTATTGAGCGTTACTCTGGTCTTCTGGACGTTGCTCTTGCTGGCGGCTATGTCGCTAAGCCTAACGTTGGTTGGTATTGCCGTGTTAATAGAGAAACTGGAGAACTCATCGATCCTAAGTGCCGTGAAAAGGACACTCTCAACGAGGAGTTTTGGTCACCAATTTTTGAAGAGACAGACTTCAGTGAATTCATTAAAGGTCACTACCAAATTGGACAAGTCCCCCTTCTAGATGTCGAACTAGATATAGAGGAAGAATAATGGAAATTACAATCGAAGACTATCAATTGGTAGAATCAAACGATGTAGAATTCTATGGTGTTAAACTAACTACAGGTAAGTGGAAAGATGTCATATACATATATGGTGAGGTAAAAATAAAAGAATCACCAGAACTGGATATAGCAACACTAGCATTTACCTATAACATCACAGATTCGGCAAGTTTCGAAGAAGAAGATCTTATTAATGATATAGACTTTCGAAACTATATAGGCGGAGTACTTCAGCACATAATGGAAGACTCTTTAGATTATGCAGAAGAAAATAATGTAGGAATAATTGGAATTGGACATAACGAATCAAATACAGACACACATACTGAATCATCTGATTAATGATGAGGATTACTGCAGAAGAGTAATACCTTTTCTTAAGAAAGATTATTTCGAAGGAACACATAAAGTTGTGTTTGACCTTATTGTTAGTTTTGTAGCTAAACATAATAAGATTCCTTCAGGTAAAATATTAGAATTAGAACTTAAGAAAGTTAGTGCTAGTGATGATGTATTAACTCAATCTAATAATCTTATAGATGAAATAAAAGTTAAATCTGATATAGAGATAGATTACTTAGTTGATGAATCGGAAAAGTGGTGTAGAGATAGAGCAATCTATAATGCCATAATGGAATCGATTCAGATCATTGATGGAAAAGGAAAAGATAAAGGTGAAGGAGCAATTCCAGAAATACTATCGAATGCTTTGGGTGTTAATTTTGATCCAAATATTGGTCACGATTATATCGATAACTCTTCGGACAGATTCGATTTCTATAACACAACCGAAACAAGAATCCCGTGGGATTTAGATTACTTTAATAAAATAACGAAAGGTGGTTTACCGAATAAAACCTTGAACATCGCCATGGCAGGTACCGGTGTAGGTAAATCACTTTTCATGTGCCATTGTGCAGCAGCTAATTTAGAGATAGGTAAAAACGTTCTTTATATTACTATGGAAATGGCAGAAGAAAGGATTGCAGAAAGAATCGATGCAAACCTTATGGATTACCCAATCCAACAATTAAATACATTACCTAAAAATGTATTCGATTCTAAGATACAAAACATTGCGAAAGCTTCTATAGGTAAACTTATAGTGAAAGAATATCCAACAGGAGCAGCGCATACAGGTCATTTTAGAGCTTTATTAAATGAGCTCAAATTGAAAAAGAATTTCATGCCAGATATCATTTATATTGATTATCTGAATATTTGTGCTTCTAGTCGCGTCCGTGGGCTCGGTGGAAGTATAAATACTTACTCATATGTTAAATCTATTGCGGAAGAGTTAAGAGGTTTAGCAGTTGAGTTTAATGTCCCAATCGTGAGTGCAACGCAAACGACTAGATCTGGTTATAGTAATACTGATGTAGGATTAGAGGACACTTCGGAATCATTTGGTTTGCCAGCGACGGCCGACCTCATGTTCGCTTTGATTAGTACAGAGGAACTTGAGGATTTAGGTCAGATACTAGTAAAACAATTGAAAAATCGTTATAACGATCCAACTAAATACAAGCGTTTTGTAGTTGGTATAGATCGTTCCCGCATGAAGTTATACGATGTAGAGGAGTCAGCCCAAACTGATATTATATCAGATCTTGGTCCTGATAAACCAATAAATAAATTCGGGGAAGGCGAAGTAAAAGATCCTTACTCTGAATTTAAAATATAACGAGGAAAATATATGTTAGTAAAAGCAAAAGATTGGATAATGGAAAGAGTCAGTGAAAGAACTAGTCTCGACGGCGCTATGTTAATAGCAGTTGGCGGATCAGTTATTTTATTTGGTGGACTAGCTAAATTGTTAGCTTGGGTCGCTGTACTCTGGGGTATCTTTACCCTAGTTAAGGCGGAGGCGTAAGCATGAAACAGTTTCTAGCAACCATCTTATTGATGGCAGGATTATCTACTTCAGTTAATGCTGCAGACTTTTCAGGTTCGCTTGGATGGTCTTCAGATTATATCTGGAGAGGTGTATCCCAAAATGCTAATAATCCAGCACTTCATATCGACTTAGCGGTTGAACATGAAGGTTGGTATTTAGGTACTTGGGCAAGTCATACTGATTTAGGAATGGACAATTCTTACGAATACGATTTTTATGGAGGCTACGATATGAAGCTTACAGATAAATTGTTAGTAGGAGGAGGATTCTTACAATATAATTATAACGGCGGTATTGAAAAAGTTACTGAACTATTCGTAGGTGGTAGCTATGCAGATATGGTTGAATTATGGTATTATGTTGATCATGAGAATTCTGATCTTTCGTATTTAGATACGAAGGTTAAAGTACCATTTATATCCGTTGTTGATTTACACTTAAACTACGGCAAATGGAAAGATGGTGATGATGTTATCGGATTCACACTTTCAAAACAGCTGAATGATAACTTTGGAATAAACCTTATGGTTTTGGAAGAAGCTAGACATGGTAAATTCATGGATTCAGCTGCTTTAGGATTTACTTATAATTTCTAAAGTTCACGAAAAAGTGACGAAAGGGGGGTTTACAAACCCCCTTTTTTGTGGTATAATAGACCTATATAAAATAAAAAAGTAAGGAGAATTATGCAACAACTAGAAAAACTAAACGAAAAAATTGATCTTCTATGTGAAAATATTGTAAAAGCACATGATGAAGATTTCCCAAGCTTAGCGGGTAAACTTTCAGTTAACGCTAAAAAAGGACAAAAATTTATCAAAATCATTAGACAAGATAATGATGGTTCTGGTAGATCAGTATGGGGTTTTATTAACTTAAAACATTCTGATTTCGAAGTTGGTGATATACTTTTAGCAAAGAGTTGGGCAGCTCCAGCTCTTAATAAAGCAAGAGGTAATTTATTATCTGCACCTTATATCGTTAAAGGTATGAGACAGTATGGTCCAGGATACTTATCTGGATATTGTGCAGGTGGAAAAAGAGATGGAGGTTTAGTATAATGAGTCACCCAGTAAATGATATGATAGCAGATGAAGCTATTCAAATATTTGATTCTATGAGCTTTGATGAGCAAATGGAAAAAATGAAAGGTTGGTCTTATGATCCTTTTAACTCAATGAGTGGTAAAGATCAAAGAGAATGCTTCGCTGTTAATAAAATATTTGAAGAAATGATGGAAAGACCAGGTCCTCACGGATAAGGAAATTAATATGGAATTTGATAAAAAAGAATTAGAAAATTCAAAAAGGATATTTAAATCCGCAACACCAAAATATACCGTTGATTGGTATATTAAATGGATAGCAAGCTCGTTTGTTTTAGGAGCAATGTCTATTAGAGGTATTGAAGGATTACAACAAACGGATTTAATATTATCCTTAATCGGGGTAACAGGATGGTTAACCGTTTCTATCTTATGGAAAGATAGAGCACTTATAATGCTAAATGGTGCAGGTTTACTATTCTTAATTAAAAATTTAGCAGAAAGGATATTTTAGTAATGGATAGAAAAGCAATAATTGTAGATATTGATGGTACTGTTGCAACTCATTATGATGCTGATGGAAATCAAACTAGAGAACATCACGATTATTCTCAGGTTGGAACAGATCTTCCTATACAGCCTATAATTGATCTTGTAAAAATGTATGAAGATAAAGGTTATCATATAATCTTTGTTTCAGGTAGAATGGATCATTGCAGACAAGATACTATTCAATGGTTAATAGATCATGATGTTCCTTTTGATGAATTATTCATGAGAAGGTTCAAAGATTTTAGAGCTGATGATATTGTTAAAGAAGAGATATATAGAGCATATATTGAAGAACAATATAATGTTGAAATTGTTCTTGACGATAGAAACAGAGTTGTTGATATGTGGAGAAGAATTGGATTAAGAGTTCTTCAAGTAGCTGAAGGTGATTTTTAATGGGTCGACCACTAATGATAAGATACCATTCAGTTGAAACCTTTGATGATGATAAGATACTCCCTCACAGAATGAGGGAGATATCTGATCAATTGAAAAAAGAAGAGCCTGGTTCTGAAATAGATTTTTATACTAGACAATGGGCTACAGGGAAATGGGAGTTGAAATATACCATATGGAAACCTGGCATACAATCATCTTAATAATATTTGGTGGTGCATTTGGCTGGCATATGTATCGAGTAGGTATGCGTGCTGGAGCTGAAGGTATGATTAATAAATTACGAGAACTAAAAGTTATATCCTACGACAATAGGGGACATGTTCGACCTAATCCCTTTTGGGAAGAACATCAGAAACCAAAGAATTAATTTGTATAAATAGACGTATAACTTTTTATTTTTAATGGGAAATATGTTTAATGCGTTTTAGTTCATATATAAAACAACCGCTAGTAGAAGCAGTAAAACTAACTCCGTCTGAGTTAGAAAAGCAAAACTCTAGAACAAAAGAAGATCGAATTGACATCCTTACAAGATTAATAAAGGATAAAACTCCTTTAGAACTTGCAAAAGGTGGATCTTTCACGGTTGGAGAAATAGAATCAGCATTAGTTAATTGCGCATTATTTAAAAAGAATCCTGACCATTTCGGAAAGGTTGGTTTCCCTCTTATAGCAACAGATGGAACCGAATATAAATCAAATGATCTAGCTAAATCCAAAGTATTTGGAGGAGGCGTTGGTGGTGCTGGTTCTGGTACCAAAGATACAGAAAGAAATGAATCACATAACGCGTGTATGATGCGCGCGGTAGTTGATGATGGATATAATAATGATTTAGATCATTTTAATGATGAGCGTATAGCTCAAGCTTATAAAGATAATGGATCAGCTAATATATCTGCAAATACAGATAAGATATTAGAAACCCCAGAGAATTGGTGGTTATCATCTTATATTATATCTAAATTCTTAGCAGAAAAAGGATATATTAATAAAGATCAAATTTTTGATCGTGGTGGTCCTGGTATGACCTTAGTATATGCTCTTAAAAATGAAGCATATAGAAACAATGGATTTAAACCATTAAAAGATGATAAGTGGAATCCAGGAGATGTATGGGCAATAGAAGATGGATTAGATCTTAAATCAGAATTAGATACTTCCTCAGTAGGTGCATTTAATAGATCAATAATGAATTTATTTGTTGATAGAAAATTAGTTGCTATATCATTGAAAGGTCCTGAATCAAAATCCCCACCTCCTAATTCAACATATAATCTTAAACAACCACCTGAATCCCCAGTACATAAACTTAAAGAAATTAAATTAGAATCCGGACGTGGTGACTTCTGGTCAGCAAAAGGAATGGAAATAGTTTATGATACAGGTTCAATGACCTTTAAAGATAACTCTCCAGGTGGAACAAACAAAGCTGAAATAAAAGGTAAGAAAGCCCGTGGTGGTGGATTATCTTGGGGTATTATGATAGAATTTATAAAGAGAGAAGCTAGAAGAGCTCCACCAGAACACGCAAAAGGAATTAAACCAACCGCTAAAAAAATAGCAAAAGGTAATGCTAGAGCTACTAAATTAATGTTTGGTTTATTTAATCATTTCTACCCAAGTGTACCTGAAAAGGAATTCAAAGAAGAATTAGCTAAGAAAGATTGGACGTGGATCTCAGCTAAACTTGGTGCTTTATACGTTGCTTATTACTTATCTAAGAATACTGGAACTAAAGCTAATGCAATGATAACTAATTTCGTTAACTACGCTGGATCTGATTTATTAGATTCTAGTACATATATTAAAGTAGGAAAATAATGGAATCATTTAAAACATTTAAACAACCCCTACAAGAAGCAAAGAATACTCATATGACCCATATAGAGGATTTAGTTCTTGATGGAGGAGTCAAGGGAGCCAGACAAGCGATTTTAGCGCTCAGATCACTAAGAGACATGCTTGCTGGGAACACACCCACTGCTGCTGATATCACAGTTAAATGGGACGGTGCTCCCGCCGTATTCGCAGGTATAGATCCTAGTGATGGAGAATTCTTCGTTGCTAAGAAAGGTATATTTGCAAAAAATTCCAAGGTATATAAATCGCATGATGATATAGATGCTGATACCTCTGGGGATTTAGCTAAAAAACTTAAATTGGCTTATGACCATTTAAAAGACTTGGGCATCGATGGTGTTATCCAAGGCGATTTTATGTTCGATAAAAAAGATTTAGGTTCTGAAAAAATAAATGGAGTTAAATATACTACATTTCATCCTAATACTATAATGTATGCAATACCTGTAGGAACGCCTTTAGAAAAGAAAATAAAGAAAGCAAAGATAGGTATTGTTTGGCATACCAAATATAAAGGATCATCATTTGAAACAATGAATGCGGAATTTGGTGTAGAGATTTCTTCTAAGTTAAAAAGTTCTTCTAAAGTTTGGCAAGTAGATGCAACATTACCACAACAAGAAGGTGCGGTATTAGATGCAGATGATACGAAAGCAGTTACAACAGCATTATCTAATGCAGGTAAAACATTCAAAAAGATTGCTTCATCTACCCTAAAAGAAATAGAAGAAGATTCAGAATTAAACTTATTAATCAATACTTTTAATAATACAAAGGTAAGAGCAGCAGAAAGAATTACTAATCCAAAAAAACATGTTAAAGAATTAATCGATTGGGTTAACCTCAGATACTATAAACAAAAAGAAAAATTAAGTTCTGATAAAGGTAAAGCTGGTGTTGATGCAAAAAAAGAAAGAATTATGACATTTTTCTCAACGAAAAACAAAAAAAATCTTGAAAATGTCTTTAATTTACAGAATTACATCGTGGATGCGAAATTAATTATTATAAATAAACTAAACGGTCTAAGTAATATTGGAACGTTTTTAAAAACTAAGTCCGGATTTAAAGTAACCAACCCAGAAGGTTTTGTTGCTATAGATCGTATGGAAGGTGGAGCGGTTAAGTTAGTTGATAGATTAGAATTTTCTACAAATAACTTTTCTGCCGATATAATAAAAGGCTGGGATAATCCAGGCTAGATGGGACCAAGGATAAATGCAATCATTTAAAGAGTACATAGAATTCGACGAAGCCATGACAATGGCTACCCGAATGAAAATGAAAGCAGCATTCCGAAAAAATAAAGCTAAGATAGCTTTAGGAAGAAAAAAAGCTGCGAAGAAACTCGCCTCCCCAGAAAAGCTTAAAGCAAGAGCTACAAAGCAAGCCCGAAACGTCCTAATTAAAAAACTTCTTAAGAATAAAGATAAGAAGCAATTATCATATGCTGAAAGACAAGCTTTAGAAATTAAGATGGCTAAAAAACAGGGTGCTATAATGAAGATAGCTAAAAAGCTTTTACCCGCAGTAAAAAAAGCAGATAGAGAAAAAATGAAAGCGAGGCGAAATGACACATCAAGTTAAATCATTCTCAGATTATTTAAAAGAAGATACAAATGAAATAACATTTGCATTCGGTAGATTTAATCCACCAACAAGTGGACATGAAAAATTAATGAATGCGGTAAAGAAGTTATCAAGAGGTGGGACATATAGAATATATCCAAGCCAATCTCAAGATGCTAAAAAGAATCCGCTAGATTTTAAACTTAAAGTTAAGTTTATGAGAAAGATGTTTCCTAAACATGCTAGGAACATTATGAAAGATACAGGAATGAGAACAGCATTTGATGTTATTGTTGCTTTATATGATCAAGGATATACTCAAGTTACATTTGTAGCTGGTGAAGATAGAGTTATAGAATTTGATAAACTCTTTAACAAATATAATGGTACAAAAGGAAGACATGGTTTTTATCAATTTAAAAATGGTGTTAAAGTTGTAAGCGCGGGAGCGCGTGACCCAGACGCAGAAGGTGTTGAGGGTATGTCAGCTTCTAAACTAAGAGCAGCAGCTAGTGATAATGATTTAAAACTTTTTGCTAAAGGTATGCCAAAAGGATTTAAAGAAGTTGAAAATCTATTCAATGCAGTTAGAGCAGGAATGGGTTTAAAAGAATCGAAAGATTATAGAAAGCATGTACAATTAGAAAAGGTTTCCGATAGAAGAGAAGATTATATAAAAGGAAAACTATTTAAAACTGGTGATGATGTTATAGTTAAAGAAAGCCAAGAGGTTGGAAAGATTACAGTTCTTGGAGCTAACTATGTTATGGTTGATTTTGGAAATGAAACCAAAAAAAGATGTTGGCTCGAAGATATAGAATTATTCGAGACATTGGAAACAATGGCTGGAGAATGGGGTACTGATAAATCAGTTAAAACTTATCAAAAGGATACTCCAGGACAAAAAGAGATTTTAGATTTCAATAAGTTTATTCTTAATAATAAGAAAAAATTTAAAGAAGAAAATAAACAAAGATGGAAAAAAAGCTAATAAGCGAGGGCAATATGAAAAACGAAAAGGGGAATATGTCCGGATCAAAGCTCACAGGGCAAGAGATCAGTACATATTTTAGAAAAAATCCTAAAGCAAAAGCAGTTAAAAAAGCTGTTGAGATTGCTTTAGATCACGGCGGAGCTATGAACTACGCAATTAAGGAAATAGAAAAACTTAAAAGAGGTTTATCGAAACATCCTGAAGTAAAGAAAGCATTAGACTATGCTAACTTCGAAAGTGTACAAAAAGAATCTGTTCAACTTTATGGTAAAATAATTAGTGAAAATTATACACGTAATTTCGAAACACTATGTCAATCACTTAAGTTAAATGGTATTCAGCAAAAGATACTAGATGATTTTATTCATAAAGGAAGAATAAGAGATCAATACGTAGGAAGAGTAGCTGGATCTAAAAAAGAAACTAGAATATTTGCAGGTAAAAAGAAATTCTCAGGATCAATAGATAATAGAAGCGAAGCATTAATGAACGCCCTCAAAGTTAATGCTAAACAAAAATCTATTCTTGATGCTTACCTCAAAACTGGAAAGGTTATTGGAAAATATACTGGTTCGATTGCTGGTTCAACTAAAGATACTAAATCATATACTGGATTTAGAGGATTCAAAGAACATTTTGAAATAGAAGAAAAGGTTGGTAAAATGAGATCTTGGAG
>Ga0209404_10000153_pt1 | contig 59034 bp, 37 predicted proteins | sample TroAtlMetagenome_2_FD_187447 | JGI IMG/M metagenome (GOLD analysis project Ga0209404, IMG submission 187447) | Marine eukaryotic phytoplankton communities from Atlantic Ocean - Tropical Atlantic ANT8 Metagenome (SPAdes) (version 2) | ecosystem: Environmental > Aquatic > Marine > Oceanic...
CTCTATTATCGCCAAGGCTACTCGTAATAACGCGCTGTTGTTATCTATTCAACATTATTGGAAGTTAAGAGAATCTCAACCTCAAATCATATCGTCGTACAAAAGCGTTTGCGGTACCAGTAGTCAAGACCGGCTAGAAGAGCACAAGCGTATATTTATGGCGTTAAAATCACGTGATTCACAAAGCGCGCGAACCGCCATGCATGGACATTTTAATCGATTGATTAATGCTTTATTTGAAGCTTCAGAGGCCAAAGCCTTGGAAGAAATTAAAAAGAAATCAAGCGAAACCCGAGACAGATACTCTATTACTCATTTAGTCGGTTAAGTCGACAGCTCGAACCTATCACTTAATATTAAGCCGCTTAATTCACCTTAAGCGGTTTTTTTATGTCTTTACCCCACTGTTTCCAGAAGATACTCATCAACAAAAACCCCCACCACAACAGACTTACCAAAGTGTAAGAATAATAAAAAATTTTGGTATGACATAAGTGTTGGATAAAACTATCCACGCCCTTATACTTGAAACTTATTAATTACATTGCGTTTACATTAAGGAGTGCGCTGTGTTGTCTCAAAAAGCACTGACCAATCAATCTTGCCTTTCCCTTTTTACGAGTTCATTACTCGTTCCACTACTGCTAACCGGCTGTGGTGGCGGTGGAAGCTCCGGTAGTACATCCCCTGTTACAACACCCACTCCACCCGCTGTTGAAACACCTGTAACTGAAGTTTGCGCTAACAAAATACATACCATAGTCAGTGCAACCGATGATGGCAGTTCGGCAACAGAGTTTTCGCCTGCGAATGCTATCGATGGAAACACCGCTTCAATATCAAGATGGTCTAGCGATGGGGTAGATAAAGCCCTCACTCTTGACTTAGGAACAACTGAAACCGTTGGCGCGCTTACCATAAAGTGGTTTGAAGGCGCTGAACGGGTTGCCAGCTTTTCGGTTGAAACCTCTATTGATCAGAACACATGGGTTACTGTTCTCACTCAAGCTGAATCAAAAGGTAACCAAAGTGGCTTCGAACTCGTCAATGTCGACTCATCGCAAGCACGCTATGTCAGAATTATTGGGTTAGGTAACAGTGAAAACACCAACAACGGTATTGTTGAAGTACAAGTTCACCATTGTGAAGACGCCACAGGGCTATTTACCGATGTGTTGCCGAACGAGGTAGGTATTGAACTTGTGGATTGGTATTTAAGTGTTCCAACCGACGAGGACGATAGTGGCACGTCTGACTCTATCTCGGAAACTGAGCTTGCTGGCGGTTACAGTAACTCAGAGTACTTTTATGCGTCAGGTGATAACGGCATCGTTATGCGCTCACCAAGCTATGGCTTTAAAACCTCAACAAACACTAACTATGTACGGGTCGAGTTGCGTGAAATGTTACGAAGAGGCGACCGTGCTATTAGTACCCAAGGAGTAAACAAGAATAATTGGGTATTTGGCAGTGCATCCGCAGTAGGGCAAGCGGATGCTGGCGGCATAGATGGTGATTTACGTGTAACCCTTGCAGTAAACGATGTGACTACCACCGGTGAAAACTATCAAATTGGCCGACTAGTGATAGGTCAAATACATGCCAATGATGATGAGCCAATTCGCTTGTATTATCGCAAGCTACCGGGTAATGAACTTGGTTCAGTGTACTTTGCCCACGAGAGCCGCGTTGAAGACAGTGAAGGTGATAATATTGAAACCTATGTCGAACTCATTGGCTCAAGAAGCAATTCAGCCAGCAATCCTGTTGATGGCATTGCTCTGAATGAGAAGTTTAGTTACCACATAAATGTGAACGTAAACTTACTGACCGTGACCATTAGCCGTGAAGGTAAAGCTGATGTTTCTGCACACTATGATATGAGTGAAAGTAAGTACGATGAAGACGGTCAATATCATTATTTTAAAGTGGGTGTATACCACTTAAATAACTCGAGCGATCCTGACGAATTTGCGCAAGCTACATTTTACGAGATTAAAAATAGCCATACAGGTTATGTGCAAAGTGAGTGAATATAACCAGTAAATCAAACTATCAACTACTCTTCTAAGCTGAACATTCTATTTGCTGCTTCCCTAATGAAAAAGACCGCCTTTGTGGTCTTTTTTGCATTCGTACAGATTTGTAATTGTTTAGGGAAGTGTTCTACTCTGTCGCCTTTTTTAAGGAGACATTTATGCGAATCACTCAGCTCCTGCTGTCAATTTCTATTCTTTTTATGCCCAGTGCCCTTGCTGAAGTAAAAATAAAAGGGTCAGTGATAATTTATACTGGCGAAATAACATCAGAACAAACACAAAAAGCCATTGCACTATTTGAACAGTACCAACATAAGATCACCGAGATATCGATGACCAGTGGTGGCGGTAACATAAACGCAGGTATGGAATTAGCAGAATTCATTTTGGCACATAGACTCGACGTACGCATTCCCAGTTTCTGCTTCTCTTCATGCGCGAACTATGTGTTCGTTGCGGGAAAACACAAATATATTGGCGACAATGCCATTATTGGCTGGCATGGAGATGCAGCATCAGCGCGCTGGCGAAATTCAGACATAGATGCCATGGTTACGCATTTAAAAAGCGGTGCAAAAGAAAAACAGTGGCAAGAATATCGAGCTTACTACGACAATGTTATTGAAGAGGCCGTTAAGCGGGAAACTGCCTTGTATGAAAAGTTACACCTTGATAAAAACATCATGCAAATAGGGCTTAGTGGAGATTTAATGAAGGCCATTATTTCTAACCGAGCACGTGGCTGGAGTTTCAATATAGAGGCTATGCGGGAATTAGGCGTATCTGGACTACCTATCGATTCTACTTGGTCACCTAAGTACCACAAAAACTTCCCATTAATAGGAGTAGAAAGCCCCCTCAACACAAATGATAATGGTTAGCATTTACATTGGCATTTCAAAAAGATAATATACGCGCCTTTGGGAATTCTTGAGGCGTATACAGTGTCAAAAAAAATTATTAGAAATTCATTGTCTTTGCTTATTGCATCGTCATTAGCCGCGTGCGGAGGTGGAAGTGATGGTGGCAACTCTGCACCAACAGTAGAAAGTTCAACACTTGCATTTCAGCTTAACGAAGATTCACAGCTCACCGGGCAAATTATTGCTTCTGATACTAATGGTGATGTTCTGGCATTTGGCTTAGGCCAATCTCCTGCAAATGGAAGCCTTTCAATTGATCAAAATGGCGCTTTCATATTTACACCTAACAGCAACTTTTTCGGCGAAGATAGCGCACAAATAGTGGTCTCTGATAGCATTGACGAAGTGCGGGTTGACCTCTCTTTTACCATACAGAATATCAATGACTTACCTGAAATTGTGACGTCAAGCGTAGCTATATCGAGTACTGGCGAAACTGAAGGGAAAATAGAAGCCATTGATGTCGACGACGACGTTTTGGTATTTGAAGTTGTAACCCAACCGAGTTTAGGTACTGTAGTTATCGACAGCGCAACTGGCGCTTTCACTTACCAACACCCTGGCATCGAAAATGTCTCTGATAGTGTGATTATCAGCGTCAGCGATTCCATTGGTGATCCTGTGGTTGCCACTGTATCTTTGTCTCCATCCTATGTCAGCAATGACGACAAACTCGCTTATTACTATGCATCTTCACACTCTCACTTAGCAAAAGCCGAAAGTTACATTAATAGCGACAGTGCCGACGACACTACTGAAATTACTGATGCAGAGATCACCGCAGATGTTTATAGTGAACTTGCCGTTGGCTATACAGAAGCAGGGTTCCCCGAGCTTGCTGAATCAAATGCCATTAGCAACATCATAGACCGCCCTACTCGTGCCAGAGCTTATTTGGATAGCGCAGTAGAACTAGATGCACTAGGTGATACAGACCAAGCGAACGCATTTAGAACCAAAGCGATAGCACAGTACAATGCATATATTGCCGAAATTGGTATTACTAATATTCGCTCCACTGATGCTTTGTTTTACTTAGAAGCGGTACGTTCATATGTAAAGGCAGAGCAGAGCGAAGAGGCCACCGACCTATTTTCTGTCATTCGAATTTACGCAGATGCCAACCTTGATGAAGAGTCTCCTCACACCAGCGCCTACGGCTATTTCTTACAAGCTGCAAAAGATTATGCCGAAGAGCGCGTGGCCATTTACCTTGAGGCCTCAACTCAAAATAACTTTGATTTTGCATACGAAGCAATAAACTTTCAACGTTCACTAGCTGAACAAGGAAGCTATCAGGAGCGCCCGGATTATCGCTACTATCAAGTTAAAACCTTCCACTTAGTCGATGCTACACGATCAGCTCACTACCTCTCCCTAGTGGGTGACGACATCAATAAGGCGTCAGCAGAAACGCTTGCAAAATCACTTTTAGCTCTTAGTTTAAGCTTATATAGCGATATTGATTACGACGAAAACTATGCAATGCCAGCAGACGAATACGCGCAATACACCCTGCTGCGTTACCCAACGGGGGTTGGTTTGCTATCAGGCATTTTTAATGCGCTTTACCCTGATTATGTCAATGCGAATAAAGATGATGGTTACCTAGGTAATTTACCCATTAAACTCGTAACTGAAGAAGAGGGAGTCAACGACGCAGATACACTTAGAGCTTACCGAGATCATTACGCCTACCAACTGCTGAACGATGCAAAAAATGGTATCGCTCTGGATGAAACTATCAATAAAATTGAGACTTTGTTTACAACCACTTACACCGACACCGAATATGCGGCAGAAGCGTTAGTCGAACAGGACCACTTGGGTATTCTTGATCAGCGAGCTGCATGGCTGTTGTCTTATGCGGGCTATAACGAGCAAGCAAAATACGTTATATCCGAAGCTATTCGCATTGTAAGCACGACGCCTTACCTAGAAGATGTTAACTATAGCCTAGATAAAATGGTCGATGATCAGGGATGTCTTCGTTATGTCAATTTATATCAAAAGTTCGGGGGAGAAAGTACCGATATCACAGCGCCTCTGGCAGCCTGTGAGAACATACTAACCACGTATTTTAGTGATGACACTTATATTAGTGATGCAAATCGTGTAACGGGTTTACTGACGGGTGCATCCATTTACGAACTTGGCGGTAAGACCGAAAATGCCATTCAAATATTAGATGATGCAAGCGAACTGGCAACTACGTTAGAAGATTTCGAAACCCAGCTAGAGCATCGTATTGAAGTCACGAACACTTACGCCTCTTTGGGTTATCTAGAACAAGCGCTTTCACAGTTTGTCGCGCTGACGGATGACGCGATTGCATTACTAGACAATACCCCTGATATTACCGAGCGCGTTGAAGCGGTAGACGATATTCTTGGTGAACTAGAGTATGCCTACGAACCCGATGATGAGAACTCTTTTACCGGAACGTATCAACTGTTTGAAGCGGTTAAACGCCATGCAGGTAACAACACCCAATATGCGCAAGCCATTGCAGCTTTAAATGAGAAGGCGCAACAGGTACAAGCAGCCATTCTTACCCATACTAGCGACTTTGCAGATAACGAAAAACTATCCGTATATGAACAGCTCATTGAACAATATAGTTGGCTTACGTTATTCGATGAGGCAACTGCACTGGCACAAAATGCGATTTATACCGATGCAGATCGAAACTCACTGTTTGCTAACATTGCTATCCAGGCTGCAACAAAAGACGACTTCCCTGCTTCAACAGTGGCCAACGTAGATACGGATGCTGATGGACTACCTAACTTTTTCTTATCCAATGCTACCGAGCAAGACATTATTTTGTCGGGCTTAATTGCAGATACAGATGCCGATGGAGACGGCCTTGTAGATCAAGAAGACCTTAGCCCACTAGATCCAAACTAACGGTAGGTGCAAATTACAATGTTAAATAAAGCAGCTCAAAATGGGCTGCTTTTGTCGTTGGTTGCACTGAACAGTGCAGCTTTCGCTCAAGAGCAGTCGGTCGGTACCCGCAGTGCCATTAGCGCAACTAGCGATGCAAATACCTCCATAAAAACGACTTCATCGTGTGTAAGTAAAGATGCAGTTTCGCGCGAGGCAAGAGATGATCTGAACGCATGTGTTCTTCAATCAAAAGAAGAGATGGTTACAAAAATAGAAAAAATTGAAGTGTTTGGTCAGTACATTGGTCTACAAGTTCCCGAGGTCGAAGGGCGTTTTTACCTCGATCGACAACTCATAGACGCTGCCCCTCGAACAGGGGGAGATTTTACGGAACTATTAGAGTTACTACCAGGCATTGAGTTAGGTAGTGAGCGCTACGACGCAGATGAACAGGGCGAAATTGGGGCACAGCGGGTGTCAATAATGGGAGCGCAGCCTTGGCAAACAGGTTTCTTCATTAACGGAGTTAACTTTAATAGCCGACAAGATCCTGAAACCTATCGCGATAATGATGTGCTAGTTAACGATATAGAAGGCACGACACAAGCTTTCAATATTAACCAACACATTCTTGAATCGATCACGGTTTATACTAACAATATTCCCGCTCGTTACGGTAGCTTCAGTGGCGGTGTCGTTGATGTTGAAACACGCGAAGCACGCTCTGATAAAGCGAGTTTCAGTACTTCTTTTCGTACGTCGCAAAGCGAATGGAACAACTATCATGTGTTTCTTGAAGAGGACGTCATTGAAGGTGACACAGACGAACCTGTAGAGCCTCAATTCAAAAAAGAAGCACTCAATATTAACGCAGAAATACCACTGGGTGAGCATTATGGGCTATTAATATCAGGCAACTATACAACCAGTGAAATCACTAAGCTTTCTCTCAATCAGCCAGTACTCACCGAACGAGAGAATACCAACTTATTGGTAAGCTTAACGCAAAGAAACCTAGGTGTGGATAAGGTAAAACTGACTTTTAATTATTCCCCCTATGAAAGTCACGATATTGTAACCAATGCGCTAGACAGCGAGTTTACGATTAAAGGTGGTGGCACCAATGCTACGCTATCTCTCCAACACGCGTTTCAGCATTTCTCTGTCGATTCGCGAGCGAGCTACACAACTAGTGACAACTCTAGGCGCGCTAATCCACATTTCTATAAATGGGCGAAAGCCACAGGGCGTGCGTGGGGAATTGGCGACCCGACTGAAGAAACCAGTATTTCACAACAAGGTGGCTATGGTGATCTTGATAAAAAACAACAAAACATCAACCTAGAAACTACGCTTCGCTTTGACACTTTTTCTGCACTGGGAACCAGTCATAATATCGAATGGGGCGTACAATTTCAGGATGAAAACCTTACCAGAGAGCGCTTTTACGACACCTATATCTATGAATCTGCGGTCACTGGTGTATCTAACTTGGACTGTAACGGCGCATTATTCGATTGTGTAGAGCTTGAAACCTCTATCTCAATCGAAGAATTAGAAGCACAACTGGGTGCACCATTAGATTTCTCTAATCCAAACCATATTCTTGCCTATTCCGACATTGTTACCGCTTCACCCCAGTACTTTTCTATTCGAGCAGTCTACCCAGAAGAATACTTAGATGTGGGCGTACAAGTGCTTTCAACCTACCTTACCGACACTATTGAAGTGGGTAACTTCAATTTGAATTTAGGCGTTCGAGTAGACTATGACGACTTTCTTAAAAACGTCAATATTGCACCACGACTAAGCGGTGGCTATCAATTATTCGGTGAAACCGACACGCTTCTTACATTTGGTATTAACCGCTACTACGACGCAAACTTGCTTACCTATAAAGTAAAAGAGCAACAAACCCCATTTATCTATCAGCGACGTGCCATTTCAACCAACGGTGCACTACAAGAATGGCAAAACTTGTCGGCAGCATCTGACACTAGGTATATTTATAATGATCTCGATACCCCATTCAACGACGAAATTGCACTTGGTTGGAAGCAAGCAACAGCCTTAGGTAACTTTTCAGTAGAATACACAAAGCGCTGGCAGCGCGATCAGCTTCTTCGGACAGGCTCCCCTGATTACAATCCCGAAGATGGGTTCTATTACCAAAGCCAATCTAATAACGGTAAAGGGCAAAACAGTCGAGTGTCATTGTCATGGGCGGCACTGTTTGATATTCATAGTCTGTCGTTTAATACCAGCTATATTCTTTCAGAAAGCTATTCTGGGTCTGAGGAAGAAGACATAGAAGATGCTTTATTGAGCGACCTTATCTTCTTAAAAGATGGGGACGGCGCACTGAAAGAAACTACGCTGTCGAACTTAAACATCATTGAATCAGAGTTTTCTCGGCCGCTTTCGATAAACTTCATATGGGCAACGAACTGGTCTGAGCAACTGGCCACGAGCGTAACAGGTACCTTTAGAACAAGTTATGAAGACTACACATTAACCGAGGATGTATCACCTACCTCCCAGTTAGGCAGGTTATCGTCACAAATTAGTGCAGAAGAGACCTTTAATATTCCTATTTACGCACGCGTAGATTATCCAAGCCGTTTACTTTTTAATGCATCCTTCAAATACTCACCAATGGTATTCGAAGACAACGCGTTGCAGTTCAGGCTTGACCTACAGAATATATTTGACCAGCGCACCTACGCCGTAGCTCCCGGCAATTCGGGTATCGAAATAGGCCGCTCAGTTTGGTTAGAAGTAGGTTACGAATGGCGATAATGCGCAACCTCATTACGGTATTATTAGTGGTTGCGACCTCTTATGATTTACGCGCAAGCGAACCGGGAGATACGCTACGCCAATGGTATGCATCAAAGCAAGTGGATTGGCCCAAAGCCATTACTGCCGATGGTAGAAAGCCTATTAGATTGGGCCCCCTTTTACCCAAGGGGCCCCAAGCCAATGAAGAGATTATCGCCTTAGGTAAATCATTATTTCATGATCCTATTTTATCAAAAGACAATACCGTGAGCTGTGCATCATGTCACGATAGTTCGACATTCTTTCAAGATGGAAAAGGCCAATCGGTTGGGGTAAGAGCGCAAAAAGGGACGCGAAATGCACCTCCTATTTTCGGGGTAGATCACTGGAAATCCTTTTTTTGGGATGGCAGGGCGGCGTCTGCAGAAGAACAAGCATTGATGCCTATCGAAAACCCAATCGAAATGGACTTACCCGTAGCTAAGGCTGTCGAAAGGCTAAATTCTCACACTGCGTACCCAGTAAATTTCAAACAAGCTTTTGGAACCGACACCATTGACAAGACACTTCTTGCCAGTGCCCTCGTCGCTTTTGAAAGAACCATCCCCGCACCAGATACACCTTATCAAGAGTTTATTACTGCGGTAAGTAAAGGCGACACTAATGCTCATTTGATGCTGCCTGATAAAGCCCTCTTAGGGTTGCACCTTTTTCGCACCAAAGCTAAATGCATGAGTTGTCATGAGGGGCCGTTATTAAGTGATAACCAATTTCATGTAACCGGGTTTCATCTATACGGCCGCCCTTTTGAAGATGTAGGCAGAATAGATGCGACCGGCAAGATTGAAGATATTGGGAAATTTAGAACCCCTTCGTTATTGGGAGTCACACATACCGCGCCATGGATGCATAATGGGCTATTCATCGAATTTACTCCATTGATAATGCAATACAATAAAGGAGGGTTCAGGCCTAAACCCAAAGGCCGACTTAAAGATGACCCCCACTTCCCAATAACAACTTCTTTAATAGAACCCCTAGGGCTTGATAAAGACGAAATAGATGCACTGGTTGTTTTTCTAAAAACACTCTAGCTTTTCATCAAAAAAAATGGCTGCCCGTCATTACAACGGGCAGCCATTCATTTTGCAGTAAGGAGTAGAGTCGCTTAATCAACCCTATCCGTTCACCACGATTAGTACTTCAAGCTAACGCCTGCGAATAAGCGAGGACCGTAATCGTTCACTTCACCTAGGTTACCTTGTACATAGTAATCCTGTGATTTAGGCGCACTGAATAGGTTAATGGCTTCAAGTTTCACGCGCACATGCTCGTTAACTTTGTAAGACATACGCGCTTCCCATACACCTACTTCATCTACATAACGTAAACGGGTACCGTTACTAGTGTAAGGTTGGAAGTACTCACTACGATACTTGTAGATAATAGCCGTATCTAAATCGCCAATTTGGTAGTAAACCTGAGTACTGAATACGTGCTCAGAGAAACCTGGTACGGAAGCTGGGTCAACAATACCTGCCGTTAACTGCGTGGTGTTACCGTCTACGTCAGTGATAAAGGTGTCACCATACAAACTGTCTTCAAACTCGAAGTCTGTGTCTGCGTAGTTGTAGCCTATTTTAACACCGATGCCGTTGTCCCAACGGTAAGCAATTGACGCTTCTAAACCAAAAATATCACTCTCATCGTCGGTAGTTACAGAGTTGGTCACTGGAAGTGCGAACTCTTGACCATCAATAACGAAGTTTTCTAATACTGTACGCTGTTGGAATCCACCTTGGAATTGCTTGTAGTACAAGCCAAACGCAAAGATTGAATCTTCGTTAGGATACCATTCGAAAGCAACATCATAGTTCCACGACATAAGCGGCTGTGTATCAGGGTTACCTGAACCGTTTACACCTACTAATAAATCTGCAAGTGACGTTGGCGCTAAGTCATCATCGGTTTGGAACGTACGGCTGTAACCTAAATCAGATGGATCGGCACGTGACATACCACGGTATATACCACCACGAATAAGAATATCATCGCTATAGTCCACAACTAAGTTGAAGCTTGGAAGCACTTCAGTGTAGTCACCGCCACCTTCAATTCTTTCGAGTGAGTCGCCACTCACTAAGCTAATAACACCTAGCTCGTCAGTAACAACGTCGAATGAGTTTCTAAAGCCCACTGAAGTAACTTCGGTATCTACAATACGCACACCAAAGTTACCACGAATGTACTTGTTAAACATTTCTGTATCGTAACTGGCCATCACGTATGCAGAGTTAGTTTTTTCAGTTACGTCGATAGTACCACTGTTTTCATACTCTACATCTGGGTAGCCAAACTCACCGTTTTGAGATGCAACTACAGCTTGTGAGAAACAAACGTTATCGTAAGTAGCCCAAGAAGAACCGCCACCAATTACATTGCCGTCACTATCGACATTTGTAATGAGGTCGCCATCTGACACACCGTCTAAGAAGTCCGATTCAGGAAAGTCTTTCTGACAGCTCTGCAATAACTCAAGTGCATCTGCATTTGCAGTATCTAGCGTAAACTCGTTGCGTGAACCATTACCTTGGCTACCACCATATTGAATGAAGCTCAGTTCAGATGTTCTCAAGCCTGCTTGAACACTGGTGAACACATCGCCACTTAGTGCATATTCAAAATCTAAACGTGCAGACTTAATTTCGTTATCGCGTGTATTTTCTCTATCGATACGAGTACGAAGGCTATCTGTGTAGTTAGAAATATCAGTAACATCGAAGTCAGTCACGGTGAAATGAGGAATATATTCGCCCATGTCCCAGCTAAAAGATTGTCTGTCAGCAGTTCTCGCACGGTTAGAGATTTGTAACTCTTCACGTGACGTTTTTGAATAAGCCAAATCCAATTTAACCGTCAGTGCATCAGTCGCATAGTGCTCGATGTTCAAGCCGTAACCGCGGTAGTTCTCTTCACGAGAGAATTGCTCACCTGAAGATTCAATGCGATCTTGTCCTTCCCAATGCAGAATACCGCCTACATCGTTTGTCACTAACGTAGGACCAGTAAGCCCAGGAATAGCACGTTTTTGTAAGAAGATTAAATCGTGACGTGATTCTTGTTGCGTTCTATCCGACACCTGCGCATCAAAGTTAATATCCCAAGACTCAGAAGGTTGGAATTGAAGCGCTAAGAATAGTGCATCACGTTCATCAGACGTTTCATTTTGACGGTAACTACGGCTGCTTCCAGTCCATGCGTACGGCGTACCATCGCTAACCGCTTTGCCTGTTTCAGGGTCGATAGCTGTATTATAACCTTGGTTACTGCTGCCACTAACTTGGTCTTCACAGTCACCGGCACTACTACGATAGAAACCTTCGTTAGTGTTAGTTGGGTCGTTCAAACACGCCCACAGTGAAGAACCTGTTGGGCTTGAACTTCTGTATTCTGCTTCTGGCTGACTGATATCTTGACGTTGCAAACCAAAAGAAATACCTAACGCTTGGCCGTTATCAAATTCAAACTGGTCTACGTAACTAAAGGTTCCACGAAAACCTAAATCACCTTGAAGTGAGTTGTCTACGTTACCTTCGTCAGGGTTGTAGTTAGTTTTAACTTCACCTTGAATACGTTGCTTGCCGTAATCTAGCGGCTGTACTGTTTCTAGTGAAATAACACCGGCCACACCACCTTCAATCATGGAGGCGTCTTGGGTCTTATAAATAGCCACTTTCTTCACAAGCTCTGAAGGGAACTGTGAGAAGTTTACCGAACGGTCACCACTACCATTTGTCGCTTCACGACCATTGATATGTGTAGCACTCAAAAACGGGCCAAGACCACGAATGGTAATTTCAGTAGCACCACCATTTTCACGGTGGGAAGCTGCACCAGTAATAGACTCTAGTGCTTCACCAATTGAAAGTGCAGGCAATTCACCAATATCTTCTGATGATAAACCATCAACAACAGTTGTTGATTCACGCTTGATAGCAATTTGGTCTTGAATTGTCTTTCGCGTACCAACTACGTCGATAACTTCGACGTCAGCCTGGTCTTCTTCAGTTACATTGGCTTCTTGAGCGTGAAGTGAAAATGCGCTGGTAGTGGCTACGCTGGCAATAATTGCAGTGCGTACCCACTTGGCCACAGGGCGAAGAGTGAATTCAGCATTCTCCACGTTATCACCGCTCAAGGTTTTACTCTGTTGTATTTTCAACGACATTACGAGATCTCCGTTGTGTCTTTTAATGTGTATAGGGCTGTGTGTGTTGTGTTATTCATTTTCTGCTGTCCATGTTGAGCCTACGCCCACATCAGATGCTTGAATGTAGTAAAGGCCTTTCGCACCAGCAATTGCTTGCGCACCACTTGCGTCTGTTTCGATAAGTGTGCTTTCAGCAACTACAAATTCAGGCACTTCTTTTCCATTTCCAGCAGGGTCTTGGTCAATGGCGCCATCGGTATCAAACTCGCCATTTCCATCGATATTTCTAATATCTACCCACTCGTCAGAGGTATCACCCGACATATAGCTGTCGCTAAAACCAAAGTTATTAGTGAGGGTTGATTCTGTATGGTTGATTAGGTCGCAGTCGTATTCGAAGGAATGGTCACTGAAACCACCGTCGGCATTAAGGTATAAACCTTCAGTCGAAGCGTCATTGTTCAAGCCATTTGCAATTAAGTTCGCGTCAAAGTCGATAACGAAAAACTGGTTACTAAGGCCGTATAGCGTTGTGGTTTCTGCTAAATCATCACAATCATCAACACCGGCTTTTGAACCAATTTCAGTACTAAAGACGATAGGTTGTAGCGAGTTAAGTACCGTATTGTTTGTAACGGTAAGCGATAGGTCGCCAGAACCGTCTAATACTGCTTGGTTACCAGAGTTTGGAACGCCGCCATCAGCTTGTGAGAATGGGTTTACCGTGAATACGATACCGCCAGCTTCTTTATTGCCGGAGCGAATACCAGCAATATAATTGTTAGTGATGGTGTGGCCTAATGGTGTTACTAACACGCCACTTGGTCTGTCGTCAGAGCTTGCAATGTCTGTGGTGCGAATAATGACATTATCACTAATGGTATTGAATCCACCGTCTTCTAGCGAAATACCACCACTAGCATCTACAATGGTATTGCCTTTAATCGTGGCACCTGACGTTTGAACACGCATTAGGCGGCGACCAGTAGTCACATTGTCAATCAAGTTATACTGGACAGTAAAATTAGCCATGTCGGCTGAATCGTCACCGGTAGTACTACCTAAGTTGAGTAACAGAAGACTAGAGTTGCCGAAGTTTTCATTCGGGCTTTCGCTAAACAAGTTATATTGAATAACGTGGTCTGAACCCGATGATGCCAATTTGATAACAGAACCTTCCGCAGCTTCTGTCCGGCCAGAGAACGTATTACGTTCAATAAGTGCGCCGCTACCTTTCACTACCATCCAATGGAAAGCGTCATCTGGGTAGTTCAACGTAGCTTGCTCATTACCCATGGTATTTTGCGAGAAAACGAAATTATCGCCTTCCGAGTAAATCATGGCTTCTTCGCCGCTATCACACGTTGAGCCTGAAAGTGTATCAATATCGGTAAAAGTTAAACCTGTTACCGCAGCGCCGTCAGCTGAGCTTGCAACGTGAATACAGAAATCGCCGGTAAAGGTAGGGGTTTCACCTTCAACCGCACGAAGTTCAATGCCACTGGTTAATTCAAGGGCTGCCATACCTGTATAGGTATTCGTATTTAGGCCTAGTACATCGCCATCAACTAAGCTAACCAGTGCAGATTCTAGTGCTGCAGCATCGCCTACCACTTGGGTATAAACCACAGAGTCTAGTGAGTCTGACACCGTGTCGGTGAACGAATCGTTATCCGTATACGCAGCGCTAACTGAAATAATCGCGCCGGCATAGGCAGTAGGTGTGAAGGTTTTAGTGTTTGAATCGGCAATTTCAACACCGTCCGCCGACCACGTGTATACCACGTTTGCTTCATCAATACCGTTATTGTCAGTAATTTCAGCTGTCAGAGTGGCACTGGCTAGGTAAGGTGCAGTACCCATAATTTCGATACTACCCGCTTGGTCAACCGCAACACTGGTAACCGGAATTGTTGGCGCAGACGTAATGTCTTCTTCAAAACCGTTGTCATCTACATAAGTCACTTGTACGGTAACTACTGAGCCCACTAGTGAGGCATCCACCACGTAGCTACTGGTAGTTGCTCCATCAATGGCCGCATCATCTGCATACCACTGGTAAGAGATATCGCCTGTCGCACCATCTTCATCAGCAATTTCGGCCGTAAGCGTATTGCCTACTGTCGGCGTACCCGTAATAACAACTGCGCCTTCAGAGTTAACTCGTGCCACTACATCCGTTGCCGCTGAGGTGACAGACTCACTAAAACCACGATCATCTTCGAAACTGGCATTAGCAGTAATTACCGTACCGAACTGTGCATCGGTAAGTTCTAATTCTGCAGTAACTTCATCTGCTATTTGCGTATCGTCCGCGAACCATGCGTAAACGATAACGGCATTTTCAATTCCGTTTTCGTCAGCAACGGTGGCTGTTAACGTTGAACCTACAAGTGCGTCGCCACTAAGCGTAATTGTCGCATCTGACGCAATAGCCATTACATCGTCAGTAGGGTCACTGATATGGGACTCATTAATACCACCATCATCGGTATAAAGGCCTTGAACTGTAATTGGTGAACCAATCTGATCATCGGTGAGTGTGAATGATGAAGAGTTAGCGCCTTCAATAGCAACACCATCAGCATACCAATAGTAGGTTACGGAGTTAGAAATACCATCTGGGTCGCTTACGGTTGCATTTAGTGTTTGACCGCTAATTGCTGTTCCCGCAAGGGTTATAGATCCTAATGTATTAGGGTTGTTATCTGTACTAACATCTGTACTAACGTCACAGCCTGTAATAGCTGCTGCAACTGCACAAAGTGCGAATGTTTTAAACTTCATAATGGCTCTATTCTCCGAGTTCTTGGTTTTGGCTATTGAGTAGTGGACCGCACCATATTATTACCAAATTAAAGAGTTATAGGTTACCAATTGAAATAACAGTAAGACAACATTGTTAACCTGTTGGCACATATAAACACAATAAAATAACTTTTGCCACCATTATCATGCCATTGCGATAACATTTGATTCACATTATTAATTTCAGATAGTATCAGCGCGGCTGACACCCTTCCGACAATGGTGAACACATTGTTATTACCAATTTATTTTTACTGTGAATGTTGGGTATAAAGCGGCAAGATGCACTCGCAAAGTAGTACTAAAAGTAAAGCGTGGTGCCTTGTGAAGTAGAATCAAGAAAAGTTGAATTGAGCAGAGCGAAGTGAAAAAGAGACATTACTAGGGTTAATAATACAAGCTTGATTACCCCTTTTTAATGTTGGTTCTCTAGATGATAAAAGGTGGCTTGTACGTAATCTTTATCTGAGCCGCTGTTGTTTTGATTATAAACACCCGCTTTAAAATACATATACTGGTTGTTTTTGTTATAACCACTTTTGCTCATGTCGAAGCTTTTGGTTAAGTTTTGTTTACCTTCACGGATTAAGGTGACGAATAAAATATTGTTTTTCACTGTAATTTTATAACTAAACTTTTCGTTGAGGGCTATGCCCTCTTCAGGATTTTCTAACGTGTGAGAGCGACTTCCCACCATGTTGACCCATACATCATCGCCGCCATTAATTTCATGAGCGAAGTAAATAGAGCCGTTGTCATTGCCCGGTAATTTGCGGTAGTACAGCCTAATAGGCTCATCATCGGTAGCATGAATTTGCCCAATAATCACTCGCCCTACTTTTTTCTCGTCTCCGGTAGTAGAAACGCGATTTACCGCAAGAGTTGCTTCTAGACTGCCTTCCACTGCCCCTGCTTTACGCTTGACTGAACCGTGCGCCGAATTAAGCACCCAATTGTTCTCGGTGATCCCCTTCGTTTTAATGCGGGTGTTACCTCGTCTGAGCATTTCTCGTAATTCAGTTCGTGCGTACTTGGTATTTTTAGATGTTTTTGCCCCAGCATTAGGGCAGGCAAATACCATTCCTCCGTCTGTAGACGTGTAAAAAAGCGGCTTCAATGCAAAACTATCGCTTAACGCTTTTTCATAAATGATGTCGGCTTTTAAATCTTTATTTAAATCGGTAGGGAGGCTAAGAGTCCAACTTAATAAATCAAAATTCTCACTTGGAGATTTTGAAGGGTCAAGTGAATTAAAATCACCAAGCAACTCCCCTTGGGGAAGTGCTTGATGTGATTCAGGAAGTATATGGGTAGTAGCCAGCGTTTCAGCCAGTGAATGGTTTTCTACAAGCGCACTACCTAGTGCTAATACCGTAAAAACCACACTGCGTAATAACCCTTTTGTTGCTGTTATCATATTCACTATCTACCCATTCGACTCAACCCAATTAACGCTGAGTGACGATTATCGCTTAGCTTCAACCGGTTCAATTTTCGGGCATAACACCCAAATACTCAGCGCAGCAATGATGGCAAGTGCCGCACCAATAACAAAGACCACTGTGTAACTGCCATCAGCAGTTAATGAAGGTACTGCGTATATCAAAAGCCCTGCCGCCAACTTGGCCGCCATACCCGCAAAACCAGCCAACGTACCCACCGACTTTCCGCCGAATAAATCGCTAGGTAAGGTTTGCACGTTTCCAATTGCCGTTTGAAAGCCAAATAGAATGGTGGCCATAATTAACACAGCAGCAACTTCACTGTTCGGGTTAGATAACATCAACAGTGCTGGCAACATAATTAAGCAACCCAGCGTAATCACTAACTTACGCGCTTTGTTTACCGACCAACCTGCTCCCAGTCTGTTTTGTGCAAGCAGTCCACCGAACCAAGCACCTAACATGGCACCTACATAAGGTACCCAACCATAAATAGCCAAGCCCTTCACATCCATGGCGTAAACTTCAACCAAATAGGTGGGGATCCAAACAATAAATAGCCACCAAATAGGGTCGATTGCCGCAGTGGCAATAATTACGCCCCAGCTTTGTTTATGTGATAACAACTGTCCAGTGGTAGGGGTGTATTCAGCAATAGCACTGCCATCTGCGTTGGTCGCTTCGTTTCTTTGACCTGTAAGAATGTACTCTCTTTCTTCATCTGTGATCCAAGGGTGTGAACCTGGCGGCGATTTAACCACGATGATCCAAGGAATAAGCCAAAGTAGCCCCGTGCAACCCACTATCACAAAGATTGCTTTCCAACTAAAAAACAAAGCAAGATAGGCAATGAGAGGAATGGAAATAATGCCGCCAATAGCTGCACCAGAGTTGAATATACCTTGAGCTAAAGCACGCTCTTTGGTGGGAAACCACTCAGCGTTAGCTTTTGCTGCACCTGGCCAGTTTCCTGCCTCTGAAACACCTAAAATGGCGCGGAACACACTGAATGTGAGTATTCCTTGTGCAAAAGCATGCAGCACGGTAGCCACAGACCAAATACCAATAGAAAGAACAAAACCTATGCGCGTTCCAACCCAATCAAACACTTTACCAAAAATAGCTTGACCGAAAGCATAGGAAAAAAGAAATACAATACTAATGATGCCGTACACCTCTTTTAATTCGGCATCTGTTTTATTGGGGTAAATTTCCTTTCCCATAAACGGCCACAATACGCTAAGCGATTGTCTATCTATGTAATTAATCACTGTTGCCAGTGCAACCAGTGCAATTACCCACCATCTCAAATTCTTCATGTTACTACCTTACCTAATGTTACTTCATCGTCATTTTTATAAAACGTACTGCCTAAAGCGTTAGCCCGCAGGGTGTTACTTCGACTGATTCCCTTTTACCGTTGCCGTTGATGCCCCTTTAGTAAAGGTTTCGGTCACTTTCGGAAGTGGCGTAGAATCAAAGGTGTTATTGAGAATTTGTGTTTGTGGCTCACCCACAGTGTGATCGATAGTTACTAACTTGCTATCTACAAACGTATTGCCACTAATCAGGCTTTGCTGCACACCCAATAGAAAAATAGAAGACTTGGATTTATTACGTTTTCCCTTTCCAACATTCGATACATTACTGTCAGTAAGCGCGAAGTGCGGACCAAAGGTACTTTCATCTGTGCCGCCGCGATAAATTTTTGCAATGGCGCCTTCAATGTTTGAAAAAGTAGAATTTTTGATGGTGACGTATTCGGCATTGTAAATGCCTAAATCATCTTGCTCTTTGTCTAAACGCAGTACGTCACCCGTAATGTTTTGAAATACACTGTCAGTTATGTCGATGTTGTCGGCTAAGCTTCTGTAACCCGCATCGAATACATGAGAGGAGTGGTTCACGTTTAAATCGGTAATGTGCGTATTATGAATGGCAAGCTTGTGATTAAACAAGGTAGGCAACTTAGTGTTGCGGATAAGCACATTGCCTGCACTGTCAGGCGATTTTTTACCTGATATATTTAGCCCGTCAAGTTTCAAGCTTCCCCCATCTTCAATTTCAATCATTAAAGAACGCATGGGGTACAGGGTAACTGAGCGAGGTGACTCTGCTTTTAGTGTTACTACACTTTTAACCTGCATCTGTTTGTTTAGTGAGTAACTTCCCGCTTTAAGCAGTATCGTGCTTCCGCTTTCTGCTTCGGCCACGGCACGGTAAAGCTCATCAGCAGAACTCACGCTAACGGTTTTACCGGAGTCAAAGTCAATGGGTAAGCCTGCTTTGTCATACCAGTTTACACCTGTGTTTTCTTTTAGCGTTGGGTTTAAAGATGCGGGTGCGCCAACCTCTAATCGCTGCGCTTGTTTACTTTGCAACAACCCATTTTCGCCTCGTACTAATTCGATATCTTTAACATCGAAACCTTCTGCTAACTCATCTTGCGGTAATTGGCTGGCAAGGTTATTTTTGAAGCTAATTCCTGACACATCGTCAAAAATTTTAAATGGATTTTCGCCGCTATTATTTACCACTAAGTTGTTCGCGAAACTACTATTGATAGGCGTCGCCGAGCGTTCTGCATCACTACCAGCGGCTAGGTTGATATTGTCCAAGTTCACTAAGGTATTGTTATCAATTTTGGCATTGTTAACTTGATGGTAGCGGTTAATAGATGAATTCGGCACACCATTCATAACGGTAAAACCACCGCCAAATCTTATGCCTGTTAACCCTTCCATGTAGTTATTGCGAACCGTTTGGTCGGCATTGATAATGCGGATACCACCGGTGTGGTGTTTGCCATTACCAAAGAACACATTCCCTTCCACTAGGTTTCCATTGCCGTGGCGAAGGGTAAGCGTACCTCTGCTTTCAAAAAATACGTTATTTAAAAATTGGTTCTTGCCCGATTTATTCGAAATAATTTCTACTTCGCCATTACATCTGTCGAAATAGTTATTTTCAACAATCGTAAATGAGTCACTTAATGAGTATTTACTGGTACCAATGCGAAGGGTTTCACCACCATTAGAGCCCAAAATTGGACGAGGGCCAAAGTAGTTGTGATCGATACGATGGTGATTTTGTTGGCTATCTTTCGTATTCAAGCGTACCGCCATCGTCACGCCCGCGTTACTTTTCCCTTCTAAATGACTGTGGTCAAAGCGGTTGTGTTTACCATACATAACAACCCATTTATCAGAGTTGAATTTGTCTGGATTACTGAACCCATCAATAACCACTTGAGTAACTCGGGAATGGTAAGCAAGGTTATTGTCGTTCTCCTTAAACGATACCACTTCACCGGTAGGACTATATCCGTCTTTAAATACTAAGCCTTCTACGACAAGATACTCGCCCGCTAGTCGAAGGTTAGATAACCCTGATAATACGACACCACCGTTAGTCTGCGCTTTTAATGTAATGGGCTTTTCTGGTGTACCGACACCTTTGAATAAAATTTCAAAATCTTCCCAAACGCCATCAGCAAGTACAATGGTATCACCCGCTTTTAACGACTCAGCTTGTTTGAAAAATTGTTTCTTATTGGCAACTAAAATGCCATCCGAATGAGCTGCTTGTATCGAAGGGTTGGTGACGTCAGTGCCGGCATCATTTGCGCCAGCTTGTGGAGAAGTTGTATTACAGCCAGCAACAAATAGTAAGCTACAAGTGACTAAAACAGGAACAGAAAACACACTAGCATTCATGCAAACAACCTAAGTTATCTGAAAGACGACAATCGCCTTTATATGATTAAAGAAGGGGCTCTTCAAACACTTAACACTTGCATGAAACATAGCAGCGATATCAAATAAAGAGGTGCTGATTAGCGTCATGCCAAAAGTCAAAAATGTTTCAACTTGAGCCGAAAGATATTAGGTATCAATGTAACCAACCCCACAACACAATGTCAACCAGTTGTTAACTTTCTATATTACCAATTAATATACCTATTGATATTACCAAAGCTAAAAATAAATCTAAGGACATGATTTAATGAAATTATCTTAACTTCACAGTTGTAAACCAAGCAAAAATAAAAGCCTCTCAGAGGAGGCTTTTATTTAACTATCGGTAATAATTTATCAACATCTGAGTTGATAAAGTTTACTTGTCAACTGCTAGGAGAAAAGTAAACCACCATTAATATCCACATTATTGCCGGTCATATAAGACGCATCATCACACGCCAAGAATGCCACCAGCTTAGCGACTTCTTCAGATGTACCTTCTCGCTTAATACAGGTGGCTCCTGCTACATTTGAACGTACATTGTCTGGAGTGAAGGTGTCATGAAATCCGGTGGATATCATACCTGGGCAAACTGAATTCACGCGGATATCTGGCCCTAGCTCTTTCGCTAAGCCTCTTGTGAAAGTAGAGACAGCACCTTTAGATGTTGCGTATGGGATAGCGCCACCGCCACCGCCATCTCTTGCGGCTTGTGACGAGAAGGTAACAATTGAACTACCCGGTTTCATGTGGGGGATAACCCCTTGCACCATAAGGAACAAGGACGTTAAGTTTACGTCGAGTACTTTATGCCAATGTGCTAAGTCCATTTCTACTATCTTTTTACGTTCTACCAACCCCCCCGATACGTGGACTAGGCAGTCTATTGCCCCATAAGTCGACAATGTGGTTTCAACCGTATTATGAACATCAGCTTTTTGAGTGAGGTCGGCATGAATAGCAATGGCATTTCCTCCCGCAGCGACTATCCGCTCAACAGTGTCTTTCGCCCTGTCGGCACTCGCCTGATACGTAATAACAATATTAGCACCACGAGCAGCAAGCTCTACTGCACAAGCAGCACCAATATCTCTGCCACCACCCGCTACAATTGCAACTTTACCTGTCATCGACATTGTCTTATCTCCCGAAATTCATGTTTCTAAATAAGTAGATATTCACGCGATAGGCTCGTTGATAGTAAACCAGTGAACTGGATGACTCGAATCTGTGGCGAAAACTGCTAGAATGAATATCTGAATCTGGTTTAACCTTCAACCTGTTCAAAGACTAACCAACCCAACCATAGTCGTCAACCCTCTACCAAGCCACTAGTTACCAATTAAAATTACCAAATAGATCAAGATATTCACGGTTATTAAACATTTCAAAAGCATTATTATCGATTAATAAAAACCCATATATTTCAACTGGATGAATCAATTAAATTTTGTAATATGCAATTTTACGGCAAAGAAAACCGTTAACAAAAAATTCAAATTAAAATTAAAAAACAAACCAAATTAGTACCATTTTTTAATTATTGGTTGACAATATGGCATGATACTAATAATGTTTTTGATATGCTGATTGGTTCAAGAAGCAAAATGGACTGTCATCATACTAGTCGATAAGAGACACGAATTAAGTTTGGCATTGGTTAATGGTGAATATTTAATTGGTAAGTGGTCTTTTGATAGGAAGAATGTATTGCCCCTTCAATTTTAGCGGGTACATCTATCATCAGTCACTCTGTTCAATACAGAGCCCAGTTATTTAGCGAGACGTTAATCTTAAGCTCAAATTACTTATTAAATTAATTAGAAGCAAGATAGCGCACTCGGCTATGAAGTGAAGTTCACATCACTCTCATCACAGCCTGTGCCATGATATTTTAGGAGTTATACATGTCAAAACCTGTCATCGGTTTCATCGGTCTAGGCCTTATGGGCGGCAATATGGTCGAAAATTTACAAAAGAAAGGCTACGAGCTTAATGTAATGGACCTTAACAAAGATGCGGTAGCAGCATGTGTTGCAAGAGGTGCTAGTGCAGTTTCTTCAGCTAAGGAACTAGCTGAAGCATCAGATATCGTTATGCTTTGTTTAACTACTTCAGCCATTGTCGAAAAAGTAATGTATGCAGAAGACGGCATTCTTGCAGGCATGAAAGAAGGCTCTGTATTGGTAGACTTTGGTACTTCAATTCCTGCATCTACTCGCAAGATTGGTGCTGACCTAGCAGAGAAAGGCGTTGGTATGATTGATGCACCTCTTGGTCGTACACCAGCTCACGCTAAAGATGGTTTACTTAATATTATGGCTGCGGGCGATATCGAAACCTTCAACAAGGTTAAGCCTGTACTAGAAGACCAAGGCGAGAACGTTTTCCACCTTGGCGCATTAGGCGCTGGTCATACAACTAAGTTAATCAATAACTTCATGGGTATGACAACAGTATGTGCAATGTCTCAAGCATTTGCTGTAGCTGACTTAGCTGGTGTAGATCGCCAACAACTTTTCGATATTATGTCGACCGGCCCATCTAGCTCACCATTCATGCAGTTCTGTAAGAACTATGCGGTTGATGATGTAAGTGATCTAGGTTTCTCAATCGCAAATGCGAATAAAGATCTTGGCTATTTCTTACAAATGGTAGAAGACTTAGGAACACAGTCTAAAATTGCAGAAGGTTCATCTTCTAACTTGCAGGCTGCGTTTGACGCTGGCATGGGTAACGGAAACGTACCAGAGATTTTTGATTACTTTCTAAAATTAAAAAAGTAGATCCTGTCTGAACTACTTGGGTGCTTGATGCCAACCAATCGCTTTATTAATATTGGTTAGTATTAAGCACCCCGTTACACCTCAATTTACAAAGCAAATAACTAGACTACTGTGATTTTTGGGGTTACTAGGCTATAACGAAAGCACACACCTGTAGTTAACGTGCTGTGAAGTTAACCGAACTCTTACTGTGTTAGTAACTGAACTGTTTCATTAACAATAAAAAGGTGAGGTAACACCCTATGTGCTTCTTATCCTACATCACACAAACAATACCCCTTCCTTCTACCGAATTTGCTTCGTTTACTAACAACACATCTCTGAATGACACTCGTTTCAAATTCACATAAGAATTCAAACCCTATTTGTTAAATGGTAGACCGCCATTTAAGAGCTATTTAATTATTAGGAGCAAGTAAAATGCAAAAGCAAAGCGCACTTTTTTTATCAGGCAACGAAACTGAAATAGAAGATATCGGCGGCGGGCTAAAACGCCAAATGCTTGGGTATAACGAAGAATTAATGATGGTTAAAGTCTTTTTTGACAAAGGCGCAGAAGGGTACGTGCACGCACACAGACACTCTCAAGTTACTTACGTTATCGAAGGTGAATTCCATTTTAGTATTAACGGCGAAGTAAAAGTAATGAAGCCGGGTGATAGTTGTCTTATTCCACCGCATGCAGACCATGGCGCAGTTTGTCCTACTGGCGGCATATTAATTGACACCTTTAGTCCTCCTCGCGAAGACTTTTTAGAGGAATAAAACTGTGAAATTAAATGGCTTACGTTGGTGGGTAATCGCATTAATTGCGCTTGCCACCGTGATTAACTATATCGACCGTCAGGCGCTTAGCGTGTTATGGCCTGATATTGTTGAAGAGTTATTTCCGGATGAATCAGCGTTAGAACGCAAGCAAATTTACGCTAATATTTCCATTGTGTTTGTATTTGCTTACGCGTTTGGGCAAGCCATTTTTGGTAAAATTTTCGACTGGGTTGGTACCCGTTTAGGCTTTGTATTGTCTATCGGCGTATGGTCGTTAGCCACCATTGCTCATGCATTTGCACAGGGTCTATTAACCTTTAGCATCTTTCGCGCCATATTAGGTGTTGCTGAAGCTGGCAACTGGCCAGGTGCAGCAAAAGGAAATGCAGAATGGTTTCCCACCAAGGAACGTGCGCTTGCACAGGGTATATTCAATTCCGGCGCTGCCATTGGCGGTATTATTGCCATCCCCTTAATAGCATTTTTAACCGTTTATTTTAGTTGGCAAATGTTGTTTGTTGTTGTGGGTGCAGTTGGATTACTGTGGTTAATTCCTTGGTTAATTCTGGTGAAAGCACCACCTGGTGCACACCCTTGGATTACTGACGAAGAGCGTGAGTATATCCTTACTGGCCAACGTCAAACTACTATGTCAGCAGACTTAGTTGAGACAGAAGTAGAAGAATACAACCCTTCCACTGGTGAGCTACTTAAGCGCAAGCAAAGCTGGGGCGTAATCATAGCCTCTGCCGCTATCGACCCTATTTGGTGGCTGTTTGTATTTTGGATCCCTATTTACCTAAATGAAGTTTATTCAATGGATGTTAAATCTATTGGTATTTACGGATGGGTACCTTATGTGGGCGCAATGTTCGGTGCTTGGTTTGGTGGGCTTCTTGCCCAAAATAGACTTAAAGCCGGATGGGATACAGATAAAACCCGAAAGCTAACCATCACCCTTGGTTGCTTAATTATGCTTCCTTCGCTGTTGGCTATGTCGCAGCCTGGTTCCCCTACTATGGCGGTGATTATTATGGCCGTTATCTTGTTTGGTTTTCAAACCGCTATTGGTAATGTACAAACACTACCTAGCGATTTGTTAGGCAAAAAAGCCGTAGGCACCTTAGCGGGCTTTTCAGGCATGGCTGCAAAGTTAGGCGCGGTTGGTTTAACTGCATTGGTCCCATACCTTACCGCCGATGGTAACTATGCTCCTGCATTTATCATTGGTGCGACACTTGCCATTGTGGCAATGGCAGCAGTATGGGTATTAATCCCTAAAATTGAACCACTGAAAAAGCTAGACTAGGCTTAGACTAAGATAAGCACTGACGATGGCTACAACACATAGGTTGTAGCCATTTACATGCCTTATGAAGTAACAACCTCAAGCAGTACTTCCCCCATGTAAATGTAAAGCTGCTTTACATTTTATTTCAGGCAATAGCACTAAATTTACGTTAGGATAGCGCTTCAGAATACCGCCTAAATTTCACCTATTTCACTATCTTTAACACTATCGAGCTAGACTAGCGCTAACCTTGCTTCTTAGTTTGCTGAGATACTTGCTACAGCCCGGTAGATTTTTACTTCAAAGGAAAATCTTATGAAAATTTTATCTTTATTCGTTATCGCTACATTATCATTTTCGGCACACGCTTCTGCCAACGACACGCTTAACAAACTAAAAGGTATGTTGGGTGATGCCAGTACATCCACTTCACAAACCACAGAAGCGGCTGTGGCTAGCTCGTTGGATGTGTCTAGTTTGGTAAGTATGGTGTCAGAAAATTTAGGCGTAAGTGAAACGCAATCTGAAGGTGGTTTAGCATCTATTTTTGATTATGCTAAAGGCAACCTCACTACTGCTGATTATTCAGAACTTGCCAGTGCCATCCCTGGGCTAGACTCTTTGTTAGAAAACGTACCCTCTGTTGCGGCAGATTCTACCAATGGCGGTTCAACCATATCAGGCTTACTAAGCAAAGCCTCTGAATACAGCAGCTCTCTAGGTTCTATAAACGAATTGAAGCAACAATTCGATGCACTGGGTTTAGATGCAGATATGATAAGCAGCTTTATCACACAAATTAACACTTACCTGAACAGCAATGAAGAAACACAGACTTTACTTCAGTCTGGTTTAGGTAATTTAGCCTCAATGCTTTAATATTTATTTTAGCGGCTGTATGAGTGATTGATCTATGCCATCACTTATTCGCCGCTTTTTCCTCTTCTTTTTAATACGTCTAGAATAATTATGCCCATAAAAAACTTAACCACTTCATTTAAGCAGCAACCTAAATGGCGGCGTATTGCTACCTACTTTCTGTTGGCATACTTATTCTACGCGTTAATACTGGGCCTAATTGCCCCCTTGGTTCTTGAATCTAAAGCGCCCAAAATATTAAGTGAAAAGTTAGGGCGAAATGTCAGTATCGACAGTATTCGCATTAACCCTTTCTTATTGCGCGCCAGGGTGTCTGGGTTTTCTATTGAAGAAGCGAGTAGCAACGAAGCATTTATTGCGTTTACACTGCTTGAACTTGATGTGGGCTTTTGGCAAACCCTATTCAGCTTTACCCCTACCCTAGAGCACTTTTATTTAAATACGCCTTATGCGCATATTGCTAGGGTATCGGACGTTGATACTTCACCTACAGCTGGTCAAGAATCTACAGTATTTAATTTTTCTGACATTATCGACACGCTCGCTAAAGCAAACGAAAACAGCCCAGAGCCTGAAGCGCAAGAGCAAAGCGAAATACCTCATATTCGTTTGGGGGAATTTCGCCTGAGCAATGGTCATATTTCAGTGGCCGATCATGTCACCGACACACAACTTGATTATCCAGAACTGTCATTCACATTAACCAACCTTGATACCCTCGCCACCGGCTTAAACGCAAATGCAGACAATAGTGCAGGCAATAGCTCTACTAGTGCCGCTGATAATAGCAGCGAAAAAAAGTCTGCTAATCACTATGCGTTCACCTTAGCGACCAACGAAGGCGGAAGCGTTCAATTTGATGGGCAGTTTCAGCTGTCTCCTATAGATATAGCGGGTAGTTTTGAGGTTAGCCAAATTGCGCTAGCGCCGCTGTGGCCATTGTCTGATGACGTGATTGATGCAAAAATAACAGACGGCGTCCTAAGCTTCTCACTCAATTATCACCTATCAGAAGACAACAACGATTTTCGCTTTCAAGCCAACGATGCGAAGTTATCCCTATCTCATTTAGTTATCTCTGACAAAGAAAGTCCTAGAATTAAGCTAGCTGAATTACGTGTTAGTGACATAAACCTAGACACAAAAACACAGCAGGTTGATGTGGACAATTTTAGCCTACAGCAACCTTGGATAAGTGCTCAAATCGACAAATCGGGGGTAGATTTAGTCTCAATATTTACCCCAAAAGGGCTTAATGAAAAAGCGCCGCAAGCGGCCTCGCGTTCTCTTTCTACAACAGCCCCGTCTACAACAGCCCCGTCTTCTACAGCAGCCGCAGAAGCTTCGCCTACGCCATCAGATTCTAGCGCCAGCGCAGCGTCAAACACAGGGAACTCAGCTTCTGTTGACCCCACACAAAGTGATAAAGCGGCTTGGCGCGTAATATTGCAAGAGTTCGCGTTGAACGATGGCGATATAATTGTACAAGAAAGTATGGTTTCTGACGGGGTTAACTGGCGAATATTTCCGCTAAACGTAAGCACAGGCGTGATTGATTCTACCCTGACTACGCCTATCGATTACGCTATTGATATGAAGCTCGGTGGCAGCCTAGTGCAGTCTTCACCTTCAAGCCTATCAGACACTTCATCGATAGCCCCACCCGCTTCATCAATAGGCAGTAAAGGCACTATTTTAGCCAATGAGCAAGCCGTCTCGGGTACTATTGATGTCAGCCAGTTCGGCCTTTCACAACTTCAGCCTTATGTAGGACAGTACTTAAATCTTGCTCTTAAAGAAGGTAGTGCAGCCCTTTCAGGGAGTTTCGAAGCGGATAGTGACAGTAAAATAGTATTTAATGGTCAGGCGGATATAGCGTCACTCACAATTATCGATGGCTTAAAGCAAGAGCCTTTATTGCAATGGGCAGACTTTCAAGCAAAGGGTATTGAGTATAGTTCTACTGACAGCACCTTTTCCTTAGAAAAAATTACGCTGGATAAACCTTACGCGAAGCTTTTAATCGCTGAAGATAAGCAAACTAACTTTAGTAATATTGTGGTGGAGCAAACAACCTCGACAACTAATACGCCCGAAGGTGTCCAATCTGAATCTAATCAGGAAGCTCAACCCGCCTCTACTGAAGAAGCCTCTGAACTTGTTATTCGCATTCAAGAAATAGTCTTTAATGATGGTAGCGCCTACTTTGCAGATAATTCTTTGCGCCCACGCTTTGCGTCCGGTATTGAAAGCCTAAACGGCAGTATTACTAAGCTTTCATCCAATGCCGACACCGCCGCGGATGTAGACATAAAAGGCAAAATAGATGGTTACGCGCCAGTCGCTTTATACGGTTCTATTAACCCGCTAATAGAAGATATCTTTTTAGACCTCACGTTCACCGTAGAGGGCGCTGAATTAACTTCAGTAAACCCTTATTCTGGCACTTACATGGGCCACTTTATCGACAAGGGTTTATTGTCACTTGATATACAGTATTTGCTAGAAAACAATCAATTAGCGGGTAATAACCACGTGGTCATCGACCAGCTAACCTTGGGTAGAAAAACAGACTCTGACCAAGCGCTTAGCTTACCCCTTGGGCTCGCCATTGCATTATTAGAAGACTCGAACGGTGTTATCGATCTTGGTCTTGAAGTGTCTGGCGATTTAGATAGCCCAACCTTTGGTTTTGGCTCTATCATATTAAAAGCAATTGGTAACTTGATCACGAAAGCTGTGACTGCCCCCTTTTCGTTATTAGCGAACTTAGTCGGCAGCGACGACGATGAGCTTAACGAAATTGACTTTACGCATGGCTCATCACAGTTAACTGACACCGCTTCAAGCAAACTCGCTACCCTTGCCGATGCACTATCAAAACGCCCAGGGCTTCGCGTAAACATTGAGGGTACAGTAGATGAAGTGCCAGATACCTATGAACTGGCAGAACAGAAACTGCAACAACAGCTGTTAGCACTTTCTGGCCAAGAGACATTACCAGTAGACTTGTCGCCAAGTACCATGCCGGTGAGCGGCCCTCTAGCTGACGCATTAAGTGAGTTATTCATTAACACCACCGGCAAAACTGTGGAAGAAGAACGTGTAGTGGTCATCGCTAAGTTGCAGCAAAACGCGGACGGTGAAGGTTCACTTGGTGATACACGTGAAGATACTGGGAATAGCGAAACAACACCTACTCAAGTAACACCTGATGCATCACTAGTTGAACAAGCACTCTATATCGCCATGTACAACCAAGTTAGAAGTGGTATTGATATACCGAAGCGAGAACTTGCACACTTGGCCGATGCACGCGCCAAAACCGTAAAGAACGTTTTGGCAAATGACCTTCAGATTGACGCGAATCGTCTGTTTTTGCTGAATAGCAGGCAACACTTACAACTTAAAAAGAGCGGTGTAGCACTCACCCTTGAAGCTAACTAGTTCTTCAGGCAGATTTTCATACTTTTCAATGTTAGATGTTACAGACTACTTAAAACATGCCACTTATCACAGCTTAGCCGCTTCATTAAGATGCGGCTAACACTGCAATAAGCAGCATAGAGAGCATTTCAGAAGGCTCTTCAGAATAGTGCCCATTATCCGCACCACCTTTCTTGGACACAGCTTTAAAGAACGGGATACTATGCGGTTTAGTTAGCGCAATAATATTGTACGAACTGTCACCCCGCCGAGTCGCGTTCCCTGTGTACATGGCCATCACGCTTCGCAGTTTGTTGCCTGAGATAAAACTGCTTACGCTGTTTAATATTTCAGCCTCATAATTTTTGCTCACTTGTACTCCTCTACCTGAGTTAATCAATATATTGGCCTGGGCTTCAGATATTGCATAAATATCAAAACTTCTAGAGCCAATCATTTCATAAGGACCTACATCACCGATAAGTACGTAAGCTTTGCGCACTTTGTCATTGGGGGGCGAGAACATCGCCATGGCATTCGATACCGCTTCTGGTACATCGGTTTCACCTGGTAAAAGCTCAAGCGCATCTATCTGCTGAATGAAGCCTGCCCGAGATGCCTTTGTAATAACAACACTTGGCACAGTGATAAACTTGCCATCGCCACCATAGGCCACCACACCAATCTTAAACTCCCGAGTAACCTTCGGCACTTCAATAGTGAGCCGTTTAATGGCATCTTTTAATCGTTGTAAAGGCACTGCCATCGAGCCACTGATATCAATGGTGATCACCAACTCTATCGGGTATTTATTTATGCCTTCTGCAAGTTCTTGCTTGGCTTCTTCTAAGCTTTTTTGCGCAGAAGCTAACTCTTTTTTAGTTTGAGTAGACTCTGCTTTAGCCGCATCAAGTTCTTTTTTAATTTCACTTATAGATTCGGGAGAAGAGCCCGTGTTGGGGAAAAAAGGCAGTGCAATAATGGCTAAAAACATGAATGCTCCCATCGCTGAGGCAAAGAGATCAAGTGCAGACATGCTAAATACGTTGACTTCCCTGTTACGTAGTTTCATTTGCTTTCACCTGTTCTTTCACCTAAGACGGCAAAAAATGAACCGAAAAAGTTACCGTACCAATTCGAAGGGTATCGCCATTTTCTAGTTCGGCCTTCGTATTTGGCGCTAAGTTTCTATTATTTATTGCAGTTCCATTTACGCTTCCTAAATCTTCAATCATTACCTTATTGTCTATCAAAATAACGTTTAAATGCTCTCGTGAAACACCCGGCACATTAATAACGTAGTTTACTTTTTGTGCCGACCGTCCTATTAGTATGCCGCCTTCGGTTCTAGCCAAAGTAGACCCAATAACTTTAATGCGATGCTCACCACCTGCTTCATCTTTGCCATCGAGAACAATGTCGTCAAAGTTTGCAGACGCTTTGCTAAGCGCTTCTTGAGCCGATACGACTTTGGCTTTCTCTGCCGACAGTTGCTGCTTGTTTTCTGAGGCCTCTTGCTCCACTTCAAGCAGTTTTTTCCTACGGCGGCTTAAAACAATAAGCACCACAACCAGCACTAGAATGATTGGAATGGCATAGTAAATCATTTTTTGTTGTTCACTTTTCTTTTCTTCTTCAAATTCCAGCTCTTTTTGCTTACTCTTCGCTTCGGTTTCTTTTACTTTTTCTTCTTGTTCTTTAATCGCTTTTTCAGCATCTTCTAGCTTTTTCTGTTGCTCAATAGTCTGTTGCCTAGCTTCTTCTAGTGCCTCTTCGGCCTTTTGACGTTCCGCATCTTGGCGGGTCGTATCAGCTTTAGCTTCTTCTAGCGCTTTTTTCTTTTCTTCTGCTTCCTTCTTTAACTTTTCAAGCTCTTCTTCCACCGCCTTGCGTTCAGCTTCTTGCTTCTCAAGTGTTGCTTGCTGCTTTTTCTTTTCTTTTTCTAACGCGGCCAATTGATCTGCTTCAGATAGACAACTATTTTCTGACTCTTTGAAATCTATGTTTTGCTTAGTAAGAAACGTTTTTAAGGTGGTTAGGCTGGTCGCTGCTGAAAATGATGAAGACAGTTTAAGGCGCTTATCGAATACCCCTTTGATATCGCTAACACTCACCCCCAATAGCTCTTGGCAATTGTTCACCAGCGGTGCACCAAACTCTCCTTCACTCAGCAATGCCGTGTGCTGCCACCGCTGTTCAGGGTGGTTTTTATCTGCCGGAAGTATAGAGTGAAGTGTGCCTGCCGTTGACAGATCATTTAGCTTCAACAAGTAGATTTTACTTCCAATGGAAGTATCCTCCTTAGCCACTACCGCAGGATTACCCGTTAACCCGTTCACATGTAGAATGGCTAAATCTAAGCCTTCATCATTTGCTGATAGGTCAGCAATCAACTTCGCCTTGCTGGTAGGGTCGGTAACAACATACTGATTTCCTTGTGCCAGCAGTTTTTGGTTGATAATGACGGTTTCGTTTGCGACCAGCGTAGCGATACCTGTTTGCTCAACTTTTCCATCATCAAGCACCTCTATAGTAACCGTAGTAAAGGCATAGGATGGCAAAGTAAAAAGTACCCAAAGTGCAATAAACATCCCTACTCTATACACAAGCGTATTCCTTAAATTATCTGTCAGTTAATTTTGTTAGTGGGTAGATGGCTCTTCTAATATTTCACCCGCTTCCGGCTGCACCGTAGCGGGCTCATTTACCACAGGTTCTTTTACCTGCATGACAATAAGTGTCGCGTTATCTTGTTTAAGCCGTTCTTGTGCTTTAACTGCGTTTAACAGTGCCATTGTTAGCTCATCAGTATCATTTGAAGACTGGTGACATACCTCAATGATGGTTTCATCACTACAACTTTCCACCCCATCGCTAGCCAAAATAAGTAAATCGTTTGGTTTGAGTTCTCTGGAGTGGTCTGGCGCATCAACTCTCTCAATATTTTCGCCCATTACGGCCTCAAGTAATTGAGAGCGAATCGGTGATGTCCTTGCGTCTTCACTAGAGATTTCGCCTAACTCAACCTTTCTAGCCAAGACTTCCGACATAGAATGGTTTTCGTTGAGTCGCACCAGCGTCTTATCACGTAGCAACCACATTGGGCTGTCTCCCACGCTTAGCCATTGCAGATATAGGCCATCAAAAACCGCCGCGATTAACGTGGTTCCCATACCTGATAACTCAGGCTTTTCCTTTACCTGATGATAAATCGCAAGGTTAGCCGCATCTAACGCGTTAATTAAACGCTGCTTAATATCCTGCTCATCACTTTCAATAAAGTGCTGTTTGAATGTATCGATAACCAAGTGACTGGCGATATCTCCTCCTACATGCCCTCCCATTCCATCAGCTAACAGCAACAATCGGAAACCATTAGGCCAAGTTACTACTGAGGCGCTGTCTTGCTGACTTTTACGAGCACCTATTATTTGAGACCACGCCACCTGTACCGAATACATGATTAATCCTCTTCCATGCTTTCCCAAGTAAAGTTTTCGCCACACAAAGGAACAAACCTCAATGTAGTTTCGCCAATGGAAATGTGACTAAAAGCGGGTAATATCATAGGCTGCAGCACCGGTGCGGGCTGGTTATCTAAGTAAGTCATATTGGTACCTGAACCCGGCTGAATATAGAACTGATTACCCCGAGGATCGTAAGAGATTGTGGCATGATTAACCCTAGATACTTGGCCATCCCCGAAATCAACACAAACCCTTTCTGATGCACTTCGACCGATACTATTTTGCCCAAATCCCAATTTTAAAAAGTGCCCTTTACCTGGCCCTTTTACCACCACTAGCCACCCAGAGATGGGGTCTTGCATAGGATCAGGCATCGAATGTGGTGACTGCGCGGCGGTTTCAGTCGTACTGACTGGCGGCGCGCTAGGTCTTCTATTTCCCCCTATCACAGTGGGTAATGCATCAATGTCATCGTGTTCTGATATTCCAGCGTTTTCTCGAATATCAACGAACTCGTCAGGTGTTGTCGATGGATGCCGGTTGGCCGGTGTTGTTGGAGGCTCATCAAATATTAAACCCGAGGTTGCAGACCTTGATGGGCTGGTGCTGGAGGGCACAGTATTAACGGGGGTAGCGTTAGAGGGTGTGGTCACTGTTGGCCCGTCATTAGCGGTATTGCTACCCATACCACTCGCACGAGTTTCAGGTTCGGTTGGAGCTGTATCTCCAGAAACTATGACTGACGGCATATCAACTGGAACGCCATCAGGGCCTCGTTTAATCGCCATGGTGCACCTCTATTTGTTTTCGTAAAGTCTATTAATTAAATTATCCATACAATATTGACCGGCATTATTAAGTGCCATTTCTTCTCTGGCCTGCACGATATGCAGTAAGAAAACCAATACCGCTGACATGATCAGCGCCACTAACGTGGTATTGAACGCTAAGCCTAAATCTGTGGTAAGTAGCCCTAGCCATTCTCTAATCGCGTCGGTGTCTGATACATCGGGCATATCTGCCGCCGACGATAAGGCTAATGCAATACCCACCACCGTGCCGATAAACCCCAGCGTAGGTATTAACCACACAAGGTATCGCAACATATTAAATTTGAGCTCTATTTCATGCTGCATTAACTCAAGGCTGGAATTCATTAAAGAGTTGGCTTGGTCAGCTGAATTACTGCCCTGGAATTGCAGGATCACCCGTTTGGTGAGCCGTTGAACAAAGAAGTGTTGAGCAACTTTACGCTCGCATATACCGGTATAAATAGGTACGAGATCTTTCGCCCTCAGCATAACGTCATCTTCTTCAGGCAATATATAAAGCTTAAGCTGCTCTAACTCTTTGGCGGAACGATTGTGCCTAACCCACATTTCGCCTAGCCCTATAAAGAACATGAGCCACATTAGGTTTTGTAAGGTAGCGGGAAACATACCACTACTGCGATCGAACAATACATCGCCCACGTTTATTTGACCGGTTTTGGCTTCGCTGACAGGAAGAATTAATGCAAATACGCCAACCACAAATATGGTGATAAATATAGCGACTAAAGCCACAATGACTCGATATTTCTGCTCGTCTGATTCCAATAAATTCATAACGTTTATCAATCCATGTTTCATGTTAGCTATTTACGAGGACGATTCAATTTCACCCGTAGCAGAGTTGCGAATAGGCTTGAATGACATAGGCTCGACATCTTCATTCACGTCTTTTTGCTTTGAAAAGCTAGCCACTGCAGGGGAATTTATAATGCTACTGAACTTAATTTTTTTCGTTCCCAATACGAGGGAATCGGCTCCGTCTATGTAGCCTTGCTTAAGCGGCTTCCACTCGCCGTTTTTATTAAAAAAAGTGCCGTGGGAAGACCCATGATCGGCACAAAAATAACGCCCACCACTGGTAATAGTGATTTCCATGTGAATGCGAGAAATACTTGGGTCGTTTACGCAAATGTCAGCTTGACTCGACCTGCCTACGGTATAGGTTACAAACGCCATATTATTCTTCCAATGAGTAGCGGGTTCGCATGGCCACAATGTCTTTTATACCTGTAGATACAATACCCACCTGCTTTTCCACGCTGTCTACTTGTGAGTCTAATTGCTTTAAATCTTTAACCAGTTCATCTTGGCTACCTTTTTTCTCGCGAAGCTGCGCATTTTTATTTTCAATGAGCTGAGCACTGTCTTTGTTCTGTTGATCAAGTGCGAGGGTTTGCTGTTCAACTTGCGCTATTTCCTGTTTTAAATCGGCAAGCTGCTGCTCGGTGAGTTCGTAGGTAGATAACTCTTTTTTAACTAAAAAAAGCTGACTTTTATAATAATCTACTTCTTCATCTACCCCTTTCACTCGGCTGTTTAAGGTATCCAGTTTTTCCTGCATACTCGCAATGGTTTTTTCATCGAGCCCGCTAACACTTGCCCAAATTCGATCCGCCGTGCTTTGTTCTCTAGGATCAGCAGATACTGCACAGCCCACCACCATTACACTTAACATTACCGCAGCGACTTTATTAAAAGGGTTCATTTCTAAGCTCCTTAGCCTGCAATTAGGCTAGTAAGTGCGGTACTTTGCTCATCGAGTTGTGACGACTGAGTTTGAATAGAGGCCAGCTGCATTGAAAGTTGATTACGCTTAGCCAGTAGCTCTTCATGCGCCTGTTGAGTCTTTGCCTTATCTTCTGTTAGCGACGCAATTTCTTCTTCGCTGTCTTCAAGTGCACTGTCTAAATACACAAGCGTTTCTTCGTACCGAGTTTCAAGCATTTTATTTTTTTCTCGCAGTGCTTTAACTTCAGTTAGAAGTGCTGTTGCCTCAGCAATTTCAGCTTTAGTTAACGATGCTTTACTTTTAAGTAATTCAACCCTATCTTCCATGGTGGTAATATTTAATTTGGTTTGTGCTAACTCGTCTTCACGTGTTTTAATCGCGTTTTCAGACGCTTCAATTTCTGACTCTAAGAACTCGTAATTACTGGCATAATTCATTCGTCTTATGGCTATCGCTTCACCTATGTATTTTCCCAATTTATCGCCTGCTATCCCTCCGATCGTGGCACATCCCGCCATAAGCAGCGTGTTGCCGTTAAATTTCTTATAGCACGCGAATCCTCCAACAATAGCGCCAATAACTTGGCCAACAGTCCGAGCAGTACTGATGTCCTCTTTGCCTAATTCTTCAACTGGCGAACTCACTTCAAATGAGCTGAAGTCCATACCACCTTCACTACTTCCCTGATTACTCTCTGGCGTTAAAGCCCCCATCAAACTTTCTGCTGTATTTGCGCATCCTGTTAAGAGTAAGCATGCAATGCTAGCTGGTACTACTTTGTTTAACGTATTCATCGTTTAAATCCCTATTAAATTGATAGACGTCTTTCAAGTTTGTATTTCGTATGTATCTCGTACGTAGTCTTAACTGCAATCTGTCGGGGTCACCGTGATGCGCTTTTCGAGTAACGCGGTGATTTTAGATTTCTCACTTAACAACGATGCTTCTTGAATAAGTGCTTTTAGCGACGTGAGATAATCAGCTTTATCGTATTTCCCGCGCTGTTGATTTGTACTAATCATGTCGTCAAAGACACTGTCAATTCGGCTTGACGAAGATTGATGACGAGTCACCAAATCGAAAGCTCGCTCTCTGGCTTTGGCTAAATTCTTTTCAATGTTTAAAGTCCGATTTTCAATACCTGAGCGAAGCAATTCTATATTTCGCTCCCCGGCTTCATCCATATCATCGATGTCTTGCATCGCGCATAACATTCTCTTTTCAATAGTATTACTGTCGTTATCCATCTCTGCCTTAGTGACCAAAGAATAGATAATATCTATCTCTTCGTTCACTAATACTTGCGTAGATGCGGTACTACTGTCAGTCGACTGCAAGCCATAAAAGACACCAAGCAACACCACCACAGCCAAGCAAAGTGCGCCAACCCACACTTTGAAACTATTATTTTTAGATGCTGGAGCCCGATGGTGAGGTTGATTTTGATAAGACTGTGGCTCAGCACCATTAGTAGTCGGCCCTGTCTGGTAGCCGGTATTACTGCTCACGGGAATAGGGGCGGAACTAATAGGCCCAGCACTAGAACTTACATTCGAAGTCGGCGGTGAAGTAGCATGTGAGGTTTGAATATGCGCCACATGAGGCGGATAACTTGTCGATGAACCAGGTGTCGAATGAGCCGACGAATCAGGTGAATCTATTCGCGTGGTTTGTTGCTCATCCAACCCAACGCCCGTGCCCTCATAAACATCTGATGAAACCGGTACACCTTGCAGCGCTGCGATAACCTCGTTAGCCGTTTGGAATCGCTCACTTACCCTTATCGCGATCGATTTTTTAATCGTATTAATAAAATTTTCAGAATACTGGCCTTTAACTTCATCAATACGTGTTAATGCAGGGTCTGCTTGCCCTTGAAGCACCCGAGCAGTGCGATCCTCCACACGTGGTGGGTTAGCGTTAAGAACGATACGCCACATCATGGCACCCACAGCATGAATGTCAGTCCATGGCCCTAGTTCACCTTCAGAGCCGACTTGCTCTAAAGGTGCATATCCATAAGTTTGCATCTGATTTTCAGACTTTTGAGTATGACCGAAGTTTTGCTTCGCCGCGCCAAAATCTATCAGTAGCGGGCGCTCATCTATTGAACGAACAAAAATATTAGCAGGCTTAATATCTCTGTGTAAAACACCTTGTTCGTGTATGTATTGCAACCCTTCTAACACTGGAATCATCAACTTTGTAATTTGCGCTTCAGTGAGTGGACTGCCTTGTGCGGTATGGGCTTTGAGTATTTGAGCGAGCTCTTTCCCTCGCTCCAAATTCATCACTAAATACGCCGTTCCATTGTGCTTAAAGAAATCCTTGCAGCGAATAATATTAGGATGGTCATCAAACTGAACAAGCTGCTTTGCTTCATCGAGAAATTTTTGAATGCCTGTTTCAAACTCTATTTCATCAGACTGGCTGAGGGGGTAAACCGTTTGACCTTCGCGGGTAGCACAGTGCTGTGGCATGAACTCTTTGATCGCCACCAAAGATTCAAGGTGTGTATGGCGGGCTTGATAAACAATACCGAAGCCTCCAACCCCAAGGACTGACTCAATTTGATATTGTTGAAGTTGCGTGCCAGCTGGCAACGCCAGTTTGTGTACCTTACTGCTCATTCGTCCCTCTGCAGTGGTAAAATACTTACCTGTATACTCACAATTCTTGTTTTAAATTTTTATCGTAAAATTTTGTTAGATTGTGTGGCGCCTTATAGCGCTAATTTTGGAAACTTTACAAAATACGAAAGCCCTTATCGATCATTTTTTAAACAACCCTAAAAGGTATACACCAAAGAAAATGACGGTGCAATAACTTCCCCGCCCATAATATGTTTATTTTTTAAACGCTAGCCACGGTACGAAAAATGATCAATACTCGTAGTTAGTAGTGAAAAGAATTTGCCTCTTTTCGTCGTTCTACGCAGTTATGAAATATATAAAAAATATATATAAATGCGACATTGACGACACCAAGGACAGGTAAAAATATGAAAACTACATCTCCCCTCGCACTACTCACTACTGTGTCTATCTATCCGATTTACCGGCAACAACCAAACCTAATGTCCTTATCTGCCATCGTGTGATGGATGTTTAGCGATGCATTATTAATAACGCCATTAATCGCTGTGTTGCTTTATGGGAGGGGAATATGCAAAACCAATATCGCGTTTTCTCAGCTAGTCATATCGGCCAGCGAAATGAAAACCAAGATGCATTTGCCGTTTTAACACACTCTAAGTGTGATGAGTTACTGTGTGTGGTGGCCGATGGTATGGGTGGGCATGAAGGGGGCGCGTTTGCCGCTAAGAAAGTTGTTGAAACGTGCAAGGTTAAATGGGAGGAATCTGAAAGTGTTATCGACCCCGACACTTTCCTTAACGAATTAGCCTTCTGTGCTCATGAGGCAGTAATAGATTCTGGAAATGCAAAATTCGACCAAGCGCAATCTCTGGTGAGTGTGCTGTATATTCATTTAGAAAAAAGCATCTACGTCTCTATGCATGTGGGTGATTGTCGAACTATTCAGTTTGCCAATAAAAACTTCATTAAGCGGACCATCGACCAATCTCTCGCGCAACTCCACGCTTTGAAAGGCGACATTTCAGATGATGAAATTGCCTCTCATCCAGATCAAAATAAAATTTATTCGAGTATTGGCGGTAGTGAACCTCCTTCTCCCATTATTGAGCATTATAGCCCTGACGGAGACACTTTTTTGATTTGCTCCGATGGGTTTTGGGAGCTTTTTAATCAACATGCGTTAGGCGTTGCAATAGAAAAAATTGAGAGTGCGGAAGCGTTAGAAGAACTGATAGAACAGCAGGTGTCAGGTAAGACGCACCACGATAATACCACCGCAATTATTGTGAAATTACCTCCGAGTGAAGATAGTTCTTCCATGTTCGTTCCCCCATCCCTTGCCGCGGGGCACCAAGAAAGTGAAGTTGAGGGATCTTTACGTACTGAAGGCGCTTTGCCAGCTGAAAGCTCTTTATCCGCTGAAAGCTCTAAACCCGCTGAAGGCGCTTTATCCGCTGAAGGCTCTAAACCCGCTGAAGGCGCTTTATCCGCTGAAGGCTCTACGTCATCGAATGACAAGAATACATCAACCAAATTAACCACTTACCACTATAAATTTTTGCTAGGTTTGGGAAGCATCATTTTTGTTATCGCTCTGACGTATTACTTTCTAAGTAGTACTGATAGCACGCATGATTTACCTGAGCCCTTGCCCACATCGGGGAAGACTTCTCCCTCTAAGCAGTCATCAGAGCAACCATCAGGACAGGCGCCCGACCAAAAACCTGAACAGACAAGTGAACAAAATAAAACCACGCCTTCTGAACCCCAAGGAAAATCATCAAAAGAGGCTATAGGCACTCAAGCTTCTACGGGCGAATCAGGGAATATAGAAACCCGTAGACAGACGCCTAATATCCCTATATTGAATATCGATGATGCTATCGAAAAAACCGAAGACGTCATAAGGCAAAAAGGAGGTTTAGGTGAAAACGACACGCTTAAAGTCACTACCCGAGGTAATGTTATAGGTAATAGTCAGGTTATTAAATTTCAACAATTTTATAAAGACTTACCTGTATATGGTGCCCAAACCATCACCTTAGTTCGAGATGGCAAAATAGCCAACATAGACAGTAAGACACTCAATGATATCGACATAGATATTTCTCCTACATTATCTGCAAAAGAAGCGGTCATATTGGCTGAAGATGAAATTGGCACTCGCTTAAATGTACTTGAAGCCCCTCAGCTAATTATCTTTAAAAAAGAAGATAGCTATTTACTCATATGGCGAGCAGAAGTCGAAAAAGCAAGTGGCGAACGAGTCATGTTATTTCTAGACAGTACTAATGCCCTGATTGTCGAAGAAATTAGCCTGCATATCTCTGGGGGCCAAGAAGAGATAAGCTTTGAGGATATTGCCTCTGAAGATGAAGCTTCAGAAAATGAAAAAGACTAATTTTTCATTTAGCAAGCGCCGAATAGCGGGCATGTTATGGCTTGGGCTTCTTTTCTCCTTTCAGCTAGAACCCACGCTTGCAGCAGAGAAAATAGGTGTAAATCGTGCACCAAAGCCACTAGAGAACCAATCTATACTTTCTTCGGCAGCTGAAAGAAAAGCCTGGGTAAAAAATGCTTTATCTGCACAATTTAATTTAGATGAACACAACACCCTAGATACAAAAGACCAAGAACAGCTTTTAAATAGCTTTCGTGTAGTGTCTGTTTTCCAAAAATACAACAAGGTTCCTGTGGTGAATGGGGAGTCCCGTTTGCTTTTGAATGAGAAGAATCAGCCGGCTTATGTTCTGGGTAAGCACGGTAATATTTCTTCAACAAGCACAACAGTTCCAATGCTTAGCGAGGCAGATGCACTCTCAAGATTGCAAAGTGCCAAAGAGACTGATGTTGCGTCTAGGTTAGTGTATTGGCCATCGCCAGAAGGTCACCACGTTCTGGCTTATGAATTCGAAGGTGAGTTTACAACTAAATTGGGGTTTGCCCCTTCACAGCGTGTTTTTATTGATGCATCTACCGGTGAAGAGTTAGACCGAATACCTTTATTTCACACTGCAATGCACCGGCAGGTAAATAACTTTGTAGCAGCGTGCAACGAATTTAAAGTTAAATTCCCTCTTATCCCCCCCCTCACCGATCGCGTTGAAGCGCGAGCTATGAAAATGCATGCGCGAACCGAAGGCAGCACCCCAAGTAATGATGCCTCTGTTGAAACTGCATTTACACTATTAGGTGATGCCTATGAATTTATAGATGCCGTACTGGGTATGGATAGCATTGACGGGAATGGTTTACGATTGAACATGTTTATCAATGTGCATTTTTTAAAGGGCATGCCCACTATTCAGTGTTACGGCGATGTGTTCAATGCCATGTGGATGTCGCGGAAACAGTCTTTATATGTGCCAGAGGAAGGCCTTCATTTTATTGAGATTACTATGCATGAACTGGCTCATGGCATAGTTTCAAATGGCAGTAATCTTGAATATTCATTTCAGTCAGGGGCGTTAAATGAATCGATTGCTGACTCCATCGGCATTGCATTTCGAATTTGGCTAGAGCATGCAAATAAACAAACCAATTCAATCAAAATTCCCAGGGAGTACTGGATATTACGGATGCCTTCTGGTCCAGAAAGGGATTTAGCCGACCCAAGTTCTCTTGATTTTGGACAAGGCAGTTACCCCGATCACATGGATGATTTTTTCAGTTGGCCAATTAAAAAAGATCGGGGGGGCGTGCATATAAACTCTTCCATAATGAATATGGCGTTCTATTTAATGGCCAATGGTGGGCCGCATCCACGCCATTCTGGGACGGATAAGGTAGTGGCTATTGGGCTATCCTCGGCAGTGCACATAGTTGCACAAGCAGCATCTAAACTTCTGGTGCAAAGTTCCAATTTTGAAGACGCTCGCTTTGCCTACGCATTGGCCGCAGAGGCATTACATGGGAAAGGCTCAAAAGAATGGGTATCGGTGCACCAAGCAATGGATGCCGTAGGCGTATCCGGTGCGTGGAGTATGCCTCAAGAAATTCCAGAAATAGAGCCTGAACCTGAAACTACTCCTATACCTAAACCAGAGCCAGAGCCAGCTCCCCAGCCAGAACCAGAGCAAAAACAAACCGAAACGGTGCCTGCTCCTCCTGCACCTGAAAAAAGGCCTGAACAAACACCCGCCCCTAGTGAAACACAACACGACAATCAACTCATCATTATATTGGTGTTAGGCGGTGTAGGCCTTTGTATTGCATTGCTCGCGCTATTTAAATTGAAGCCTGCTTATAGCAAAAACGAAGGGCCTGTAGGGTATGGCGCTTATATTTCGGCAACTAGAGCTTCATCGACCAGTACTTCAGTGCATGCAAGCCGAGCGTCAAGTCGAACAGCTAATGAAACCACTAGCGGAACTGCCAGTTCAGCTTCTAAGCAACCTGAAAGGCAATCCTCCCCTTCTCTAACGTCGGTGTCACTCGCGTCGCCTTGTTACTTACAATCGCTTGCGGGCAGCCAAAAACTTGATATTTCTGTTGCTACCGCGGCTAAGGGTGAAGGCTTTGTGATTGGCCGAGCTTTGGAGTTAGTGCATTTGCAGCTTAGAGATGAACGAATATCCAGACGGCATTTAAGAATTAAATTAAAAGGCAGCAGTTTCACGGTTGAAGATTTAAATTCAACACACGGTACTTTGCTGGACGGTGAGCGACTCCAGGCTTTTACACCAGCACCCATTAGGCACGGACAGCTTCTTCGTATTGCTGACTTTAGTTATGTTTTCAAAGTAAATTGAGCGAAGCACTGCAAGCGCCAACCTATGTTAAAGAGAACAAAATGGCAGAGTTACAAGCAGTAAGCGTTACCATAACTTCCTTGAGTGGGGTTGAGTCGGAATTTGTCCTGTCGCAAAACGGTGAGTTCGATATTGGTCGTTCTGACACTTGCTATTCAAGCATTAATGCTGAGTTATTATCGCGGCGGCATTTAACGTTGCGCTACACAGATGGGCAGATTTTTGTTACCGATAATAACAGCTCTAATGGCAGCGCTATTGGCGACGTGAGATTGATTGGGGGGCAAACCTATGCAGTACAACTGCCCAGTACTATTTTATTGGCCAATGGCAGCATTCACGTTCAGCTTTCATCTGTTGCAGAGCAACTAGCTTCAAATTCACCACCCAATACACTAAAACCGACTACGTCATCGCCTTCATCGACTTCACATTTAACCGGACAGGGCTTGAATTTGGCGTCTAATTTGGATGCTGCACCGCAAGGGCCTATAACCCACAGCGGATCAGGAAATGACGAGCTTCATCAACTGTTGTTAACCCACGGGCAAGTATTAATTGGTCGTTCTTACGACTGCAATTACGTAATTGATTCGCTACAAGCTTCACGCAAACATGCGTTGCTTACGCTTTCTAATAATCGCATTACCCTTAAAGATCTTGATACAACCAATGGCACCTTTGTAAACGGCGAAAGAATAGCTGGCTCAGTAAACATCACCGCCACTGACGAAATTACTATTGGTACTACAACGTTTGCGATTCAAACCGGAACTGTAGAACTCAAATATGCCATTGTGGCAGATAATATTGAAAAGGTTTATGCCAAGGGGATAGTTGGCCTGAACACCATGAGTTTGAAAATACCCAGTCAGCAATTTATTGCCCTAATGGGCCCTTCTGGATGCGGTAAATCAACCCTTTTGAAAGGCTTAAATGGCGCCAATCCTATTACGTCAGGTGCGATTACTGTTCAAGGCTTAAAGCTTAATAATAGTAACTACAATACCCTTAAGAAATACATTGGCTACGTGCCCCAAGACGATATTGTGCACGGTGAATTAAGTGTGGAAAAGACCCTTTTTTACGCGGCCAAATTACGCATTTCAGACGACGTAACAAAGCAGGAAATCAAAAATAAAATTAGTACGGTATTGGCAAGTTTAAACTTAGATACCGACGCTATCAGAAAGAGTAAAGTGAGTGATTTATCCGGCGGGCAAAGAAAACGAGTATCTATTGCTGTAGAACTACTTAACGATCCTAAAATACTGTTTCTTGACGAACCCACCTCCCCTTTAGATCCCGAAACTATTGAAGATTTTTTATCGTGTATTAGGCGACTAGTGAGTAAAGGCCAAACGGTTATTATGGTAACGCATAAACCCTCGGATTTAGACTATGTTGATCAGGTTATCTTTTTGTCGAAGGGGGGATATCAGACCTACTACGGCGATAAAAACCAGCTGCTTAACCACTTCGAAAAAGACAATATCATTGAAGTGTATTCTATGATGAAAAATCCTAATCAAGGCAAGCGTTGGTACGATCACTGGGTGAGTCAAAACCCGGCTTCTGAACTTAGCGTTAAGCAGGAAGTACTTGCGAATAAGTCGAATACCGCGCTTTTAGGGCAATATTTCTGGCTATGTGTTCGCTATTTTAATATCAAACTTAACGACCACGCCAATTTGCTTCTACTGCTTGCTCAGCCTCTTATTATTGGGGGGTTATTGGTCTTCATATTTAGCAAGTTACAGGTCAGCGTAATGTTTATGATGGCGGTTTCCGCCGTGTGGTTTGGCGTAAGCAACGCTGCCAAGGAAATAGTATCAGAACTGCCCATTTATGAACGAGAACGCATGTATAACCTAAACATCTTTAATTATATTGCATCTAAATTAACGGTACTGTCGATTATTGCCTGCATTCAAGTTGCCATATTCATCGGGATTACTCATTTAGCTTACAGCGGCGGTAATAGCGTTAATGGCATTAGTGAAGAGACACAATTATGGAGTATAAGTAGCACCGCGCTCTTTATGCTGCTGTTATCGGTTTCTGCCACCCTATTCGGATTGTTTCTATCAGCAGTTTTCACTACAACCGAAAAAGTCATGACCTTTGTACCTATCGCCCTTATGCCTCAGATTATGCTTGCTGGTATTATTGCGCCATTAGATAACAATATAAAAATTCTACTTAGCTATTTAACGTTAGGTCGCTGGGGAACGGAAGGGTTTGCCCACATTCAAGATGAAGCCGCTAGAGAGCTAGGTAAATGGACAAATGAAAAAGCCGATATTCCTGCTTCGGTTATGCAACGCGTGTTAACTCCACCCACAACGGGAAACGAAAATAATGCCGCAGAATTCACCACACAAGGCGCAATGCAGCAACTCAATTTATATGACGATAAGTCAGGGATGGTGAGCTTATTTCCTGAAAGTTTTACAGGAGTAATTATTGCCATCACATTGATAAATATATTGGCTTTCTGTGGATTGTTACTTGCACTTCGAAGCAAAGATAAACGCTTTATTTAGCCTTAACTGTTGCAGTGAATTAGTAGCAGAGGATTAGCCGCGAGAAATTTTTGATAGTAAAGTTTGCACAAGAAAATGGCAGCGAGTAGTTTGCGGTTAGCCATTAGCGGCAGTAGTCTTACCTGCCGCTATGATAATCTTAAGCTTTACTCGTTGGCGCTCTACGCGAGCTAGGTTTGCCAGCGTTTGAACGACCTGAACCACTAGGTTTTCCAGAGCCGCCTGGCTTGCCAGAACCGCCCGGTCTGCCCTGCCCACGAGGTCCATTTCGGCTACCTGAACGACGTGCGGGCCTGTCACCTTGGCTATTACCGTTACCATTGCCACCTTGAGATTGGCGCGGACGCTTAGGCTTGTTTGGCTTTTTAGGCGCTGACAATGTAGTTTCTGGTACTTTAGCTTGAGGCTCGAAACCTTCAATAACGTGGCGCGGAAGCAGTTGTTGAATAAGGGTTTCGATATCTTTAAGTTGATCTAGTTCATCAATACTAACGAAAGACCATGCTTGACCACTCGCCCCTGCTCTACCAGTTCTGCCAATTCGGTGAACGTAATCAGCTGGCGTGTTTGGCAAGTCGATATTAATAACAATCGGTAGCTCGTTGATATCGATACCTCGGGCAGCGATATCAGTTGCTACTAGCACATCAATGTCACCACTTTTAAACTCAGACAGCGCCTTAGTACGTGCACCTTGGCTTTTATTGCCATGGATTGCTGCACTGGGAATACGCGCTCGACTCAGTTTGTCTGCAATACGGTTAGCGCCATGCTTAGTTCTACTAAACACTAACACCTGCTTCCAACCATTTTTCTTAATTAGACTAATTAAGGCTGCTGTTTTTTTAGACTTGTCGATAGGCACTAAATGCTGCAGAACGGTTTCAACAGTAGTATTAGCAGGTGCCGTAGACACTTTTTCAGGGTTGTTCGTAATAGTTTGCGCCAGCGTGGTTATTTCAGACGAGAACGTGGCTGAGAACAATAGAGTTTGTCGCTTAGTTGGCAACAATTTAAGAATACGCTTTATGTCATGGATGAAGCCCATGTCTAGCATTCTATCCGCTTCATCTAACACCAAAGTTTCTAGTTGGCTGAATTTCACCGCGTTTTGTTGGTAAAGGTCAAGCAAGCGGCCTGGGGTGGCGATAAGTACATCAACACCTGAGCGTAGCGCTTTCATTTGCGGGTTAATACCCACACCACCAAACACCACGGCGGTTTTAAGTGGCAAAAATTCACTAAACGATTTTACGTTTTCTTCCACCTGAGCCGCGAGTTCACGGGTTGGCGTTAAAATAAGTGCGCGAACACAATTAGATGCAGCGGGTCTGCCATCCAATAAACGGTGTAGCAAAGGTAAAGAAAAGCCCGCGGTTTTACCTGTACCTGTTTGTGCTGCTGCCAGTATGTCTTTGCCTTCAAGAATAATGGGAATAGCTTGCTGCTGAATTGGCGAAGGCGTTGTATAGCCCTGTTTTTCAATAGCTTGTAGTAGCGGGGCAGCTAGGCCCAACTCAGAAAAAGACATGGATAACTCCTGGAAATAAAAATTAGGTTACGCAACGTAACCGGTCTGCGCTGAAGGGTTATCAGTCTGAAGCAGGTGTAAAACGGTAAAGTTCGTAATGTGAAACGCGAGAGGGACTTGCAATAGTAATTATAAAAGCAGAAACAATTATCAAATTAAAATAGTACCTACAAAATGCGGGCGCATATTACCACTGTTTAGCCTCACTCGCTAGGTTAATTTTTAACCTTGATCGTTAAGCTCGTATGCATAGATACAAGAAATGGTATAACGGTGATTCTATATTTCCGTTTTCAATACGTAATTATCGAATTCGCTTGAAAGCGCTTATTCAAAGTTGCGTGCAAAACAGCCTATTATTGACTATCTCATTAGTGAAAACGCAGTGGTTTACACCATTTTGCCAGTAAGTTAAGAGAAAAATCATTTGCAGTAAAAAAGACGGGCTACCAGAAGTAAGGGTAAGCCCCTTACTCTGGCAGCAACTTGTAGAATTGACGGTTTTCTTGACTATTTAACGTCTAGGCACGCATCAGTAATAGCTTGCCAGTTTTTCGCTTCAACCCACTCAGGCTTTGCTACCCACGTTCCACCCACAGCAAAGATATTGCTCATGGATAGGTAGTCTTGGTAGTTACTTTCCGATACACCGCCAGTTGGACAGAAACGTGTATCTTTAAATAGACCACCAACGGCTTTTAAGAATGCAGCACCACCTGAAAGTGACGCTGGGAACAACTTCATTTCACGAAAGCCATGTTCTCTTGCTAATACAATATCAGCAACGGTGGAAACGCCTGGTAATACAGGTAATCCACAAGCTGTTAATGCTGTGAGTAAGCGCTCGGTGACGGCTGGCGTCACTATGAAATCAGCGCCCGCGTCTTTAGCAATTTTCAATGAAGCTTCATCGATAATCGTTCCCGCGCTTACAATCATTTCAGGTAGAGCTGCTTTTATCGCTGTAATGGCTTCGGCAGACTTTTCTGAGCGAAGTACCACTTCTACCGTGCGCAAGTTCGCTTCATACATCGCTTTAGCGATATCTACACCATCGTCTGCGTTATTGACTTGGATAATAGGTAAAAGCTTCTGCTCTCCCATAATTGAAGATATAGAATTCATAGTTTTCTCTGTGTAATTTTGCGTAAGGATCAGGTTAAATTTTTACTAAAGAGGCTATAAGCGGTGGCATCCACAATGGCGCCTTTGTGCTGGATGACAAAGCCCGCACTTTTTGATGCTTTCTCGACCGCTTCTTTTTGTGACGAATCATCTAGTCGTGCCCCAAGGTAAACGCCGTTGAAGGCATCGCCTGCAGATGTTGTATCTACCACATTCTTAACTGGCGTAAGCGGGACTTGAGAGATATCGCCTTGTTGATTAATAACGGTAACAGCGTCACTACCATTTTTTATAATCACTTCGTCGAAGGTGTAATCACTCAAAAATTTCAGTGTTTCGTCGATAGTGTCTATGCCATATAAGAAGTTAAAATCTTCAATACCGGGAAGAATAATATCTGCTAGCTCATAAGCTTTTGCGTAAAGGCGCTTAGCATCGTCTTTACTTTTCCACAACGAAGGGCGGTGGTTGATATCAAAAACTAACTTAACGCCAGCTGATTTTAATCGGGTTAATAAAGAGAAATACGTCGAAAGGTCTTCTTCGTTTATTATCGCTAGGCTAATACCACTAAACAACACCATGTCGAAGGCAGTCATTGCGGCAATATCGTTGCTATCTAGCGTTTGCATCATGCTTTTTGCTGCAGAATCCGAACGCCAATAAACGAATGAGCGTTCACCAGTATCATCTGTGTATATACGGTAAAGACCTAGGTGCTTATCTTCATGCCTGCCAATAAATCGTGGATTTATCCCCTCATTGACAGCATGCATGACCATTTCATCACTTAGCGCATCTTTGCCGACTGCACTGATGTAATAAACATCATGTTGGGGAAACGTACGTTTCATATAAACTGCTGAATTATATGTGTCACCTGCGAAACCTTGAGAGAGTAAGCCGTTCTCGGCTTCCCTAAGCTCTGACATACATTCGCCAATAAAACCAACTCTCATGCTACACAGACTCCAATTTAATATGCACTGTCTACTTAACGTAGTAGCCGTTTAATCCGAAGGCCAGCTAAATGTTGATTCCAGATAGACTTCGCTTACTTAATCCCCTTTTTTATGGGATTATCGTCGCTATCTAGCCTAATCACAGTGAACCTATACTGATTTCACTTTTTTGCTCGCCAACCATGGCCATATAAGCCATTTACGATGTTCATTTTGTGTAAAAGAAATGTCACACGAAAAACACAATCTAACCAATCGGACGACCAAATACAACCAATTTATTTTACCAGATAGCAAGCCAGTTATTACCAAGCGTAAATATCTCGACATTTATTCGTACTTTTAACTGTGATTAGCACAACGATATTTGTCGCACTTTGCGAATAGACGCATTTTCAGGCTACAATCTGTGTAACAGCGACGTTACCAATATATGTAAATAAGGTTAAAACATGAAATCTCGCCGGCTTTTCTGGAGTATTGTAGAAAAACTCGAAGACTTAATCGATCAAGGTATATGCCCAGCTGGGAGTCGACTGCCAGCGGAACGAGAGCTAGCACAGACCTACAACGTGAGCCGCCCTACTATTCGTGAAGCAATAATCGCACTAGAGGTTCGCGAACGAGTGGAAGTGAAAACTGGATCAGGTGTTTATGTAATAGCGCAAAAAAATCCCCAGCACACAGTAAAACCTATTAGTGCTTTCGAGCTTACTCAAGCCAGAGCATTGATTGAAGGAGAAGCTGCTGCGTTGGCCGCATCTACGATAAGCGACGACGAGGTGACTGCGCTTAAAAAAGCCTTGTCAGATATGGCCTCCCCCGCTCTTGCTGATGAAGCGGACCAACGTTTCCACCATATTATTTCCCAAGCCACACATAACCATGCAGTGCAGCTTTCGGTTGAAAATTTATGGGAGCTTCGTCGTTCAACACCTGAAATAGTGGCGGCCTATAACGATGTCTGCTCTCAAGGTATTGACCAACGAATAAAAGAGCACACGGAAATTTTCAACGCAATTGCTAGCAACGACACGGCAGCGGCTCGCAAAGCCATGCACAGCCATTTTAACCGTTTAATAAATGCATTATTTGATGCTAGTGAAGCAAGAGAGTTAGAAGAGGTTAAACGCAAGACGGATAAGACGAGGGGCTTATATTCAATTTCTCATCTAAGTAAATAAATCACCTGTCTCGCTTAAATGGTGAAAATCCTTTTGCGTTTAGCACAAACAAAACAGGCTTCTTTCGAAGCCTGTTACTTAGTAGGGTACTCAGAGTATTTTTATTTTTCTTGATATGAGTTTGTATTTGAGTAAATCTGTTTTTACTAATACGGATGTCTAAAAAGTAGCGCGTCAGCATTAGTCGCGTTAACTTCAGCTCAAAATATATAAACATCACGCCACTTTGTCAACCACAAACAAGAAAAGATATTACCAATAAGCATTACCAATAAATAATGAGCGCCTATAACGTTAGGTTCATCAACCAGGATAGTTTTGTATAAATACGTATTCTGTGTACGAAATTGCTTTACGGCATGCAAAAATCAGTTTAAAAAGCGCGCTATTGTTTAGTCTATAATTTCGAGTATTCTGCTCGTCATGGTTTTGCGAATTATAATCAAATGATCCTAAATACGTTTTTCGACTTCATACAAGAAAAATGGACCCTGATACAAGCATCGGTGTATACCTCGACGTTTCTCATTCAAGTTTTGCTCATTGCGGTGATATACGCGCTTGCCTTTATTCTAGCAAGGCAAGTTAGAAAGCCTTTTAAGTTTACACGGGAAGCGCCAAAAAGCGGGGCACATACATTACACAACATGCTATTCAAACTTGGCGGTACACTATTCCCCGTCATTACCATCAGCATACTAAAATTGACTACGGTGCTAGGTGAGCAATTTCAGTTCGATGCTTGGGTGCTTGAAGTAGCAGTTGTTGTGGCAGTCATGTTATTTGTTGCTTCCATGATTAGCGGTTTTATAGACAACCCCGTTTTCGCTGGTTTCATGCGATGGATAGGCTTACCTATTTTATTTCTACACCTAGTCGGTGTATTACCGGTTGTTACCGGTGCGTTAGAATCGATGTCGTTATCCATTGGTAATGTCGATATTTCAGCCTATGGAATAACAAGGGTATTCCTCTTCGGCGGCTTGTTGTTTTGGTTAGGCCGAGCATCGAATACCCTCGGAAAAGACATTATTCGCAGCCACACCACGCTAGATGTGTCTACGAAGGAAGTGTTCGCTAAACTCTTTGAAGTTGCCTTATTTTGCATTGTATTCCTGCTACTACTCAACGTAATGGGAATAAACCTAACTGCCCTGGCGGTTTTCGGTGGTGCACTGGGTGTGGGCTTAGGCTTGGGACTGCAATCTATCGCTTCAAACTTTATATCAGGCATTATTATATTGCTTGATAGATCGCTTACGGTAGGTGATTTCGTAGAACTTGAAGATGGCCAAAAAGGTATAGTGCGGGAATTCAAAATGCGCTACGCGGTGCTGGAAACTTTCGACGGTAAAGACATACTCGTACCTAACGAAAAGTTTATTAGCTCATTACTTATAAACTGGACCCACAAAGATCCGAAACAGCGCTACCGCATCGATTTTTCAGTTGCTTATAAAACTGATATTCGAGCAATGGTAGAAATTATAAAAGATGCAGTGGCCCAACATCCTCAAGTTATTAGCGGCGAAGGCATACCCTTTGAAGAACTGCCTGATTGCGAAATTGACAGTTTTGGTGACTCAGGCGTTAATATGTTCGTTGAGTTTTGGATGGATGGCGTTGATGATGGAAAAAACCGCGTTGGCGGCGACCTTTTATTAACCGTGTTCGAAACACTGCGAGAGCACCAGATTGAAATCCCCTTCCCTCAACGTGAAGTGCGTGTGGTCAACGAAAATGGTATTGGTATTCGAAATACCACGCCCTAGTAGCGAGAAAGTAACACATCCCACTGCCATTGGGCATCACGCAGATTTAGCAGGTCGATAAAGTTTTGATAATCGGCCTGCCCCATAGCATGGGCCACCGTTTTTAGTTGAGCCTTGGCTCTTATGGCTTTTACTTGTAGCAACTCTAAGCGTTTGTCGGCATTTTCACCAAAGTTACTGTCTAATATTAGATTGGCTTTTTGATTTGCATCCCAAAAGGTGAGCACGTAACCAATGAGTTTTAGATGTACACCTATCATCTGCTTACTTTCCAGAACGTGGGCTAACGTAGATGTCGCCAGCCTTTTTTTAAAACCACTTTCCGTTTCTGGTTTGGCACTATCTGATAAGTGGTCAAGGGCTTCTTTGTATTCTTCAATGAGCCTAATATGCTGCTCGCCCCCATACTGTTCACTTGAAAGTGAAGCCAAATCTTCGGCTAGTATTTCGAGGTTCACAAGCTGTCGCTGTATAGTTGCCATGATTATTTATTAAATACTTAGGTATGCTAGGTGGTTTTATGGGTTATTAGCTGATGCATCAGTATCAATCACTACCTTCTCATCACGACTTTGCAGATATTTTCTGCCTTCAACATATCGCTTTCACTACCTGACTTCACTGCTCTGACTGTCATGCCTTCATAGTCACTTCTATGCAGTTGCTTCTCTGGCAACGCAAGGAGGTAAATTACAACATTGCTAGCGCGTATTGTTTTTTATCTTAGCTATTCAGTGTATAGAAAGTTTGCGGCAGGTGCAGCGTTAATCTTTGGTATCTTTCTTACTTCTTTCACGTAGTGTTTAATTTCTTAGCAATAAAAAAACGCGGGCATGCCCGCGTTCTTAATAAGTAAGTTAATCTTTAACTTTAGCGCTTCAAAGGACTGCTTAAGTCATGACGTAAATCGAAGCGGTCTAGTGTCATCACTTTTGTCCACGCATCTACAAAATCCTCGACGAATTTAGTTTTTGCATTGTCATAAGCGTAAACTTCTGACACGGCGCGCAATTCACTATTTGAACCAAACACTAAATCAACAGGTGTAGCTGAGTAGAGCACTTTACCGGTTTTACGGTTTATGCCTTCATAAACCGCAGCGTCGTCTGTTTTTCTCCACTTAACATTCATATCAAGCAATGTAGTAAAGAAATCGTTGTTCAGCGTACCCACATTACTTGTGAACACACCATGAGTACTATTGCCATTATTTGCACCTAAGGAACGCATACCACCAATTAACACCGTCATTTCTGGAACGGTTAAGTTCAGTTGGTCGGCTTTATCTACCAACATTTCTGCAGGTGAGCGATAGCTAGTCTCTGCATTGTAGTAGTTTCGAAATGCATCAGCTGTTGGCTCTAACAGTGAGAACGAGTTCACATCAGTTTGCGCTTGCGTAGCGTCACCACGCCCTGGAACAAACGGTACCGAAACTTCAACGCCTGCATCGGCAGCCGCTTTTTCAATAGCGGCTCCACCTGCCAATACAATGAGGTCAGCCAACGAAATTTTAGGGCTTGATGCTTTACCGCCATTAAAGTCTTTTTGTATCTCTTTTAACGTAGATATAACAGCTTTAACGGTTTCAGGTTCATTTACCGACCAATCCATTTGTGGTGCAAGTGCGATACGCGCACCGTTTGCGCCCCCTCGGTAGTCTGATGCTCTAAAGCTTGCTGCAGAGCCCCACGCTGTTTTAACCAACTGTTGTACGCTAAGGCCCGAATCTAAAATAGCCGCTTTTAACTTTTTAGCATCGCCATCACTTACCAACTTGTGATCAGTGTTAGTAACCGGGTCTTGCCATACAAAATTTTCTTCAGGAATATCGTTTCCAAGATAACGAGCTTTAGGGCCCATATCGCGGTGAGTTAACTTGAACCAAGCTTTCGCAAAGGCGGTTTGATATTCTTTTGGATCAGCAAGAAAGCGTTCCGCTATCTTGCGATATTCAGGGTCGTACTTAAGGGCGAGGTCTGCTGTTGTCATCACTGGCGCGTGTCGCTTCCCTTCTACATGAGCGTCTGGCACTGCGGTTTGCGCCGACTCATCAGTAGGTATCCATTGAATAGCGCCTGCAGGGCTACGAGTTTGTTTCCACTCAAAACCTAATAGATTTTGTAGATATAAACTGGTCCATCGCGTTGGAAGCTGCGTCCACGCCCCTTCTAAACCACTCGTAACTGTATCTTCAGAATGCCCCTTGCCGCAGTTGTTTTTCCAACCTAAGCCTTGTTCTTCAAGACCTGCACCACCAGGCTCTGCTTCTAAACAGTCGGCAGGCTTGTGAGCGCCGTGCATCTTACCAAAGGTATGTCCACCTGCGATTAGCGCCACTGTTTCCTCATCGTTCATGGCCATACGATTAAATGCGGTACGAATATTCTTCGCTGATCCCATAGGATCAGGTACACCTTTAGGCCCTTCTGGATTAACGTAAATTAAACCCATGTGAGTCGCGCCTAGTGGGCGTTGAAGCTCACCGCCTTTTTCTTCGCGATCACTCGCCAACATTTCTACTTCTGGCCCCCAATAAACCATATCAGGTTCCCAGTCATCTGTTCGACCACCGGCATAACCATAGGTATCAAAACCCATGTTTTCCATACCTACCGTGCCGGCAAGTATCATGAGATCTCCCCACGATAATGCTTTACCGTACTTTTGCTTTATTGGCCAAAGTAATCGGCGTGCTTTATCTAAGCTTGCATTATCAGGCCAGCTATTAAGCGGGTCGAAGCGCATTTGACCACCGTCGCCCCCGCCTCGACCATCTAACGTACGGTATGTACCTGCACTGTGCCATGAAAGTCGAATAAAGAAAGGGCCATAGTTTCCATAATCTGCTGGCCACCAATCTTGCGAAGTGGTCAGTAATTCATTCACATCAGCTTTAACTTGGTCTAAATCAAGTGAGGAGAATGCTTTTGCATAGTCAAAGTCGTCACCAAGTGGGTTTGAGCGGCTATCGTGGTCTCTAAGTTGAGATAAGTTTAATTGTTCTGGCCACCAAAAATTATTCGTTCTTGCTTGAAAAGGTTGAACCATGCCAGTCCCTTTTGCGCCGGCTGGCTTGCTAATTTCATTGTCAGCAAATGAATGCGAAGTACCTAGCGCCAACGAAATCAGACCTGCTAATGTAGCTTTGCGTACCCTGGTAATTTTCATGTTGTTGTCCCATTTTAGTGTGTTTACCCGCCGCACGTGAATGGGTACGAAAAGTCACCTACCCATAACACTTCGCGGTTAACAATTATTTCACATAACTAAGATAGTTAGCGGTTAGCTTAAAAGACAGTTAATAAATTGAATGAACCCGATAGGAAATACTGATTAAGATATTTTGTGCTTAGACATCGCATCCCCAAAAAGTATTTTGTTCACATTAGTCTTGAAGGAAGATATTGCGTATTTAAGGCGCTATGTACTCTTTTCATACTGTAAGAAAGTTATGCCGTACAACTTTTAATCGGCGGCTAAAACTTGTTCAATACCAATCAAACATTAAGTTAGATCGTGAAACTCTTTCCCACTATTTCCCTCATTTAAGACAATTTTACGCTGGCACGCCGATTGAATAGTCAGTGTTATCAAACGTGAAGCATTTCATCTTCACGTGGATCTTCCTTTACTGGAAGCTAATGGAACGTTGGAAATTAAAACGAGGATGTCATTATGAAAAACACACTTACAGCACTTGCAGGTATTGCAGCACTTACATCATTCGGTAGTTACGCTCAGTCGAATGACTACTCCGTCGACGAAAGTGGCTTTTATGTCGGTGGTAACTACGGATACCTTCGCGTAGAAGGTGAAGACGATTTTGATGACGACAAAGATGTATGGCAGGGATTACTAGGCTATAAATTTAACGAGTGGGTTGCGGTAGAAGGTAGTTTCATCGATTTCGGTGACTATGGCAACGATATCGCTGGCGGGGATACCGATGGGTACACGGCAGCAATTAAGGGTATCCTTCCGGTAACAGACCGTTTCTCTTTGTACGCGAAAGTAGGTCAATTATGGTCAGAAACTGAATACAATTTAGGTGGTATTTCTAGCGACTACGATGACGAAAGTCTTTTCGTTGGCGCAGGTTTAAGCTACGCCATTACTAAAAACTTTTTGGTTAACGCCGAATACACAGTGTACGACGCAGAGCTAGATGCGGACGAAGCAGTAGATGATATCGACGACACTAATTTCGAGACAGACCTGAAGCAGGCAAGCATCGGTGTTGAGTACCGATTCTAAATACCAAAGTTAATTGAGTTATACCTAAATGCGGCGCTGCAAAGCGCCGCATTTTTATTTGCATCCCTTGCTATAAACAGTTACCTCAAAAACAGATAAATGATTATCAAGCTAACCACATGTTTTTGAGATAGCATAAATAATTCATATAACCGAATAACGGCAGAGACTCCATGCTAACACTTGCTCTTATCTACCTTGGTGCTGCGCTAATTGCTGTACCTATTGCTAAACGATTGGGTTTGGGCTCAGTGCTAGGCTATCTCATTGCCGGCATTCTTATAGGACCATTTGTTTTATCGCTAGTAGGCGACCAAACCGAAGTCATGCATTTCGCCGAGTTTGGAGTAGTAATGATGCTGTTTCTTATTGGGCTGGAGTTGCAACCTTCCCGCTTATGGACGTTACGCCATTCCATAGTAGGCCTAGGTGGGCTGCAAGTGCTACTTTCTACTGGGGCTATCTTTGCCATTACCTATTACGGATTAGGGCTTGCTTGGCAAAGCGCATTAGCAATTGGCTTGATGTTAGCCCTCTCATCAACCGCTATTGTTATTCAATCATTGGAAGAGAAAGGCTGGTTAAAATTAGACGCAGGGCAAAATAGTTTCTCGGTACTGTTATTTCAAGATATCGCCGTTATCCCTATTTTGGCACTTATGCCGTTACTCTCATTTCTTCCCGCCAGTGCCGTTGACGGTTCGAGCCACTCTCTAGTATCGGATTGGTCAGCCATGGGTAAAGTGGGTATTTCTATTGCCGTGATTGTTACCATTATCCTAGCGGGCAAATACATTTCCACCCCTATATTCAGGTACATATCCCAAACCCACATGCGAGAAATATTCACGGTTTTCGCGCTATTCTTAGTGATTGCAATAGCACTACTCATGCAGACCGTGGGCCTTTCTCCGGCTCTAGGCACTTTCTTGGCGGGCGTGGTGCTTGCAGAAAGTGAGTTTAGGCATGAACTAGAAGCTGATATTGAACCCTTCAAAGGGCTGCTACTAGGGCTATTTTTCGTTACCGTTGGCGCATCCATTGATTTCGGATTATTAGCTGAGAACAGTTTACTTATTTTGCTGCTGGTTGTTGGCCTTGTCGCTATTAAAGGCTTAGTACTTTATGGCTTAGCCCATCTGTTTTCGATAAATTCTCGTCAACGATTGTTATTCACGTTAGCCCTAGCACAAGGCGGGGAATTTGCCTTCGTGTTGCTTTCGCTATCTCGAGAATTAAGTATTTTAAGTTCTGAGGAAGCTAATATTGTCACCTTAGTAGTGGCGCTTTCCATGGTTATTACCCCATTACTGTTAATGATTTACGACCGCGCACAGAAATTTCAAAAGTCATCAGCACCTGCATTTGATAAACCTGAGGAAATAGAAGCTTCTCGACACGTGATTATTGCGGGCTACGGTAGATTCGGACAAGTTATTGGACGACTGTTGAAAGCCCAAGGTTATGAAGTAAGTGTGCTTGATCATAGCCCTAGTCAAATCGACTTGTTGAGACGATTTGGCAACAAAGTTTTCTACGGCGACGCCGCCAGAAAAGAATTATTAGAAGCAGCAGGGGCGAACACCGCCGATCTGCTTGTTATCGCCATTGATGATCCACACAAAACAATTGAAATTATCGACATTGCCCGTAAGCACTATCCAAACTTGAAGCTAGCGGTTCGTGCTAGAGACCGGCGACATGCTTATGAGCTTATCCGTATGAAGGTCGGCACGTTTAACCGAGAGACTTTCGACTCAGCATTGGTACTTGCGGTTGAATCGTTAAAATTATTAGGGAACGATGATATCGACGCCGAACGTGCAGGAAGATTATTTAGAGAACATGATGTTGAGTCTATGAATTTACTTGCTGAGTTGTGGGGCGACGACCACTCTTATGGCGTAGCAATTAAACAGCGGATGGATGACCTCACCCAAGTATTAGCACAAGATACTGAAGCAAAAGATAAGTTTAATACCTGCGACAGTACCGTTAATCCCAACCAGGCTAAAGAAGAGTAAGGTTAAAAAGGATGAGGCTAAACAAGGGTGATACTGAATAAGGGCAAAACTTCAACGAAAGATTAGCCATAATAAAGTATAGGATTTAATAACTTTATCTAATTTACAATACCAGCCTTAGGATGAGTGCCCTATTGCACTTTTTATACTTTGGTATAATTCTGCCTCGAATCAATCTTAAGGGCTGTGTGTTGTATTTTTTTCTAGCCACCTGCATTCTTGTTTCTATCTCTGTATGTGCGGCACTTTGCGGCTACTTCACGATAAAAA